>JADMIO010980203.1_pt1 | contig 67484 bp, 40 predicted proteins | sample 8958161 | NCBI WGS metagenome assembly JADMIO01 (sample SAMN16585339, study PRJNA669376) | soil metagenome | isolation source: Crop rotation soil | place: USA: Cullars Rotation, Alabama | collected 2011 | reverse complement strand
CCCCCGCCGCTCGCCGCGGTTCGTCGCGGCCCCTTTCAGACTTTCGGAACACGAGCAAGAGGCCTTCATTCATGTCACGGACGACTCTCTGTTTGCTGACGGCGACGGCGCTGACGGCGTTGGCCGGTGCGTCGATGATCTTTCGCTACCAGGTTCTGGGGCCGGAGATCCACACCCCCACCGGCCCAGGCGTCTGGAAGGTCACCTTGATGGTGCAGGGGCACTTGCAGGGGCAATCTCGTCTCTCGACCCTCACGCCGCTCGACGATGGACGACAACGGCTGCTGCGCGAGTCGGGCAGCAGTCAGCACCTCCAGCACAAGCTGCCCGACACCCGGCAACTGGAGCGACATCCCGAACGACGTTATCTGTCGTGGTCGAAACGAGGAGGTGCCCAGGACGGTTCCTTCCGGGCCTGCTATGAGTTTTTCTGCGCGGTTGAAGGGCATCGCTCGAGCGCTGTGCCGGCCGGCGGCAAGGACTTGCACGTTCCGCCCCAGCAGGGCGAGTTTCTGGAAACGACCTCTCCCTCCGACGAGGAGAACGAACAGCTCTCGGCGGAAGCGCGCAGCCTGACGGTGGGGCACACCGGGCATGGCGACCAGGCCGAGCTGCTGTATCGCTTTGTCTCCAATGAGGTGCATCACGAGCCGACGGTGCGCGGCGATGCCGGCGTCTCGGCCGGGGAATGTCTAAAGAGCGGCAGCGGTGATTCGCGCGCCCAGGCCCGTCTGCTGACGGCGTTGCTGCGCTGTCGCGGCATTCCGGCGCGCGTGGTCACCGGCCTGCGCCTGGTGCAGGACGACGGTCAGGTGGCCCATTACTGGGTGGAAGCGTGGTTGCACGATCACTGGTTGTCGATGTGTCCGTACTATCATCACTATGGCCACGTGCCCGCCTCGTTTCTGGTGTTCGGCTACGGCGACCTGTCGGTGGTGCGCGGCAAGAACATCAACGATCTGGATTATGCTTTTCTGGTGGAGCGGACCACCTCGGAGGCAGCCCTGGGCGGCCCGGAGCCTTCCCGGTTCAAGAAGGTGTTGCGGTCGGTGCGCTTGACCATGTTGCCGAACGCGGAGCAGAAACTGGTCGAGTTCCTGTTGCTGTTGCCGATCGCCGCGTTGATCATCTGTCTGTATCGCAATGTGATTGGGTTGTACAGCTTCGGCACCTTCGCTCCGGCCCTGGTGGGCCTGGCGTTCCGCGACCTGCACAGCCTGCCGGGCATGCTGGTCTTCGTCTCGATCCTGTTGCTGGGCTGGTTGCTGCGTCGACTCATGGACCGCTATCATCTCCTGCAGGTGCCGCGCATCGCCTTCATGCTCACCATGGTGGTGATCGTCCTGATCACCCTGATCGTCGGTGCCCACTGCAACTCTCTGGAGGCGACGAAGTATATCTCGCTCTTCCCGATGGTCATCCTGACCGGCATGATCGAGCGTTTCTGGACGCTGGAGACCGAGGACGGCACGGTCGCCTCGTTCAAGACCCTGCTGACCACGATCGTGATCTCCGCCACCATCGCCGTCGTCTGCAGCCTGCACTTCGTGGTTCATTTCATGCTGACGTTCCCCGAGGTGCTGGGCCTGATCATGTCGGCCCAGTTGCTGATCGGACGGTACACGGGATATCGCTTCACGGAGTTGTTGCGCTTCCGCGACTTCCTGCGGACGGGACCGCAGTTGCGTTTGCACACCTTCGACGGTATAGGCGACGGCTGAAAGGCGAGCGGCGCGGCGTCAGCCCGCCGGTTAGGTGGGGCGATGGCGAGGGCGAGGGCGAGGAGAGGGAGGCGACCGGCATGTTCTGGTTATTCACCGCTGCGCGGCGTTTGCGTGAACTGGGCATTCTCGGCATGAACGGTCGGAACGCCGCGTGTATCCTGGACCACAATCCGCGCCGCTGTTACCCCATCGTCGACGACAAGCAGAGAATGCACAACCTGTGTCGGCGCATCGGTGTCCCGACCCCGCAAATCTATCAGACCATCGGGTATCACTCGATGTTGCGGCGCTTGCCGGAGCTCTTGGGCGACCTGAAAGACTTCGTCATCAAGCCGAACTGTGGTTCGGCGGGGCGTGGGGTCCTGGTCGTGACGGGCAAGAACGGCGCGCACTATGTGCGCCACAACGGCGAGTTGTTATCGCTGGACCAGCTGCGCCAACATCTCTCCGATATTCTGTCGGGAATGTACTCGCTGGGAGGCCGACCCGATCAGGTGCTGTTGCAGCAACGCATTCGGCTGCATCCGGCGTTTGCGGCGATTTCCTACAAGGGCATTCCCGACGTGCGCGTCATTCTTTATCGCAACGAGCCGGCGATGGCGATGCTGCGCCTGCCCACGAAGGAATCGAACGGCCGCGCCAATCTGCACCAGGGCGGGATCGGCACGGGGGTGGAGATCCACACCGGGCTCACGCACCATGCGGTCCAGCGCAATCGGATGGTGGAGTGTCACCCGGACACGGGAATGCCCCTGGTCGGGATGCGCGTGCCCTGCTGGCCGCAAATCCTGACCATGTCGCGTCGGGTCGCCGAGGCCGTTGGTCTGGGGTATGTCGGGGTGGACATTGTGGTGGATGAGGAGGCGGGGCCGATGCTGCTCGAGGCGAACGCGCGGCCGGGGCTGGCGATTCAGATCGCCAACGGGCGCGGGCTGGTGCCGCGCCTGCGTGCGATTGATGCGAAACTGGAGCGAGCAGAGATGCAGCAGCATCTGGATGAAGAACGCCGCAGCCGTTGGGGGCAGCGCCTCCGCCGGAAGAGTGCGTAGCCTGTGTTTTTAACCACAGAGGCACGGAGAACACAGAGAAGAAGGGATCGGCCCGGAAGGGGACAGGGGACAGAGCCCGCTGGGCCTGCCAAACGGAGTGCGTGATCCGCGGGGGTGGCGTAGTGGTCGGACCTGTCAACGCAAGGGATTGACAGATAATGTAGTTGAGCCGCCGGACCACTACGCCACGGGGGGCTGCTATTTGGCGTAGTGGTGTTGCTTGGCATAGCGCACCCATCCTTCCAGGTCTCGTGCCATGTATCGGTCAGCGGACCACTACACCACCTCGACCGCGATACCCGGGAAACGCGTCAGCTGGGCGTCGTTGGTCAGGAAAACGTCACAGGCCCCTTCGATGGCGGCGGCAAGATGCAGGGCGTCAGGCGTCTTGAAGTTGTGCTGGGCGCGAATCTCTGCCGCCCGACGGAACACGGCTGCTGTAAACGGCACCAGCGAGCTGGTGCTGGAGTTGAAAAACCTCTCAAAGTCACTCACCAACCTGGCGTTGTTCATTCGCAAGGGATAAACCAGACACTCCAGCCGCGTCAGCTCGCTGGAGACAATGACAACCCCGGGCGCGGTCAGGCGAGCCTCGATGCCGGTCCACCAGGGCAACACCTGTTGTACCAGGTAGATGGTCGGTGCGGCCTCGACGTAGATCCGCGTCATTCATCATCCCAGCTTTCTCGCTCTGCCTTCAGATAAGCGTCCACCGCTTCCCGCGTGGGCGGAACGAACCCTCGCTCCCGCTGCCCCTGGTGAATCTTGGCCAATACCTCCTTCAGCGTTGCCTTTTCCTCACTCGGCAGTATCTCGACGAGGACACGCACCCGAGCCTGCGTGAAGGGAAGCGCCTCGTCCAGCTTGAGCGTCAGCCCATCCACCACCGCGCCCGTCACGATATATGCTTGTTGCATCACCTACTCCTTCGCCTCAGGGCCAACGAGAACACCTGCGTCTCCCACATGGTCACCATTATACTCCGTTCGTTCTCCAAAACGCTCGCTGATAACTCCGTGAACTACTGTTCCGGTCGTGCCACGGCGAGGGAGATTGAAGGCCCATCGAGGGGTCGATTGCAGAGGGGAACGGCCGGCGCCCATCTGAGTCAGCCGGCCGTTTCACCTCGACTTGCCTTGTGCGGTCTCTCACCACGAGTCCGAGCGGAACATCAACGCCGGTAAACCATCCTTGTTGAACAGATTGGCCCACGGATGGTCTCCGCCCCAGGCATAACGCACCGCCACGGGCTTCTCCACCTGTGGGCAACTCACAATGACAGTGTTCCCTTCGATCACGGCGTCGGCCCAGTGAAAGACCTTGTCCTCGCCGGCGATGGCGAAGCCTTGCAACTTCTCGCCGTGCTTGAAGGCCAGCCCCTGACCGACGTGGGTGAAACTGATGTGGAGCTTGTTCCCGTCGGGCTTGAGTTCCTGATAAATCGGACCGTAATACTCCACCTTGCGACCGTACACCATGCCGAGCGCGACACGCACGGAACGTTCGCCGTAGCCGGACTTGTTCACAGGATGAATGCCGCTGCCCAGGTCGGTGGCGGTCACCATTGCTGTCTGCGGATACTGCATGATCTTGATGTGATTTTCCCGGTACAGGCCCGCCTTGGTGTCGGGTACCCCTTTTGGCAGGACCACGAACTTGTTCGCCTGTTTGGTCACCGGATCGTTCGGGTCCCAGGCGCAGCCGCCGCCACTGGGCTTCTGGATGTAGAGGAACGGGAAATCGCCCTGGCCCCATTCCTTGCGCCAGCCGCGCAGCAGCGCCCCCATCAGCGTATACTGGTCCAGGCCGTGAATGGCCGTGCCGCTTTCGCCCTGGTCCCACAGCACACCACGGATCCCGAACGGCAGAAATGGGCGAATGTGGGCCTCATAAAGGTTGCCGATCTTACCGCTCACTTCGCCCGGTTTCTTCGGTGCGGTCGGTTTGGGCGGCGGCGTCTTGCCGTCCTTCTTCGCGGCCTCGGCGTCCTGTTCCCATTTGGCCAGGTCCTGCTCGTATTTCTTCTTCAGCTCCTCGAGGGGGTAGGTCTCCGCAAATTTCTTGATCACTTCCTTGCACGGTTCGTCGGCGTTGTATGCCTCCTCGCTCAGCCAGAAGCCCGACGGAGTACCGCCGACCGCCCCGACCATCAGGCCCACGGGCACGTCCAGTTCTTTCTGCAGGCGCACGCCGAAAGAGAACAGCAATGCGGAAAAGTTCTTGACGTTGGCCTCGTTCGCTTCCTGCCAACTGCCGCGACCTCTGACCAGGCGCAGCTGGGCGTAGGGCGCTGCTCCGACCGCCTTTTCCAGGGCCTCATCGCCCTTGATGTAACTGTTGACGTTCATGTCCATGTTGGACTGTCCCGAACCGACCCAGACTTCACCCACCAGCACATCTTCCAGAGTGACGGTGTTGCTGCCCATGACGCTGAGCGCATCCGGTCCACCGGCCTTGAAAGGCCCCACTTTGACCGACCATTTCCCGCTCTTGTCGGCTTCGACCGTCTTGCTCTGGTCGCGGAACTTGACGGTCACTTTCTCTTCCGGCGCCGCTGTTCCCCAGATAGGGACGGCCTGGTCGCGCTGCAGCACCATGTGGCTGCTGAGTACCGGCGGCAACTTGACTTCTGCCCGCATCACAGCGGGAAAGAGCGTGGCCGCCGCCAGGGCGGTCACGAGTGTTGTGGCGAGCTGTCTGCGCTGAAGCATACCGAGGTCCCTTTCGTGGTGGAACAGTGAGAGGTTGACGATTGTGTTGTACTGGGACCGCACTCGTTTGAACCGGTGTGTCCATATACTATCTCAGGCGACCGCCTTCCTACCCGACGATCTCAGGAACTTGCCATGACTTCTCCACGACGCTTTCCGCGCTGCACGGCCGCCCTGTTCCTGGGCTGGTATTTCCTCAGTTGTTGTGGTCCTGTCGAGTCCCAGGAGGGCCCCGCGAAACCTCCGGAAGGGCCCTGGTGGTCGCTGAAGCCCCTTGTGAAGCCGTTGCCTCCTCCAGTAAAGGAGGGACAGCCGGCCGACTGGTCGCGCAATGCCATCGATTTGTTCATCCTGGAGAAACTGGCAGAGAAAGGCCTCAGGCCGTCTCCGGAGGCCGACAAACGCACGCTGTTGCGGCGGTTGACTTTCGACCTGGTTGGTTTGCCTCCCACTCCTGAAGAACAGGCAGCGTTCCTCGCCGATTCGTCTCCCCAGGCTTACGACCGCGTGGTGGAGCGCTTGCTGGCAAGCCCGCATTACGGGGAGCGCTGGGCCCGGCACTGGATGGACGTGGTACATTACGCCGAGACCCACGGACACGATCAGGACCGGCCCCGGCCCAATGCCTGGCCCTACCGCGATTATCTGATCCAGGCCCTCAACGCCGACAAGCCGTATGCTCGTTTCCTGCAGGACCAAATAGCCGCCGATGTTCTCGCTCCCCAGGAAGCACAAAGCATCGCGGCCCTTGGCTTCCTCGCCACGGGACCGTGGGATGAGAGCTCTCTGATGAGCATCAACGAAGACACGATCGACAAGAAGGTGGCCCGCTATCTGGACCGCGACGACATGGTGACGACCACCCTGGCGACCTTCACCAGCACCACGGTCCATTGTGCTCGCTGTCACGATCACAAGTTCGATCCCATCCCTCAGAAGGACTACTACGCCCTCCAGGCTGTGTTTGCCGGCGTGGACAAAGCCGAACGTGCCTACGATCCCGACCCGCGCACGGCGACACGACGCCGGGAGTTGCTGCAGAAAAAGGCCGAGCTCCAGGCGCGAAAAGGGAAACCGGACCTGGCCTGGCTTACTCCGGCTGTGCAGGCCGAGGTCGATGCCTGGGAGAAGCAGCTCGTCGGCACGGTCTCGCTCTGGTCGCCGCTGGACCCGACGGCGGCCGTCTCCTCCGGCGGGGCCACCCTGACCAGGCAGCCCGACCTGTCGCTCCTTGCGGAAGGGAAGAAACCGGAGAAGGACGTCTACACGATCACGGCCGTGAGCGAACTGCAGGGCATCACGGCGATTCGCCTGGAAGTGCTGACCGATCCCTCGCTGCCTCACAACGGACCGGGGCGGCAGGACAACGGCAATCTGCATCTCAACGAATTCAAGGTCCAGATTGCGTCGAAGAACGATCCCGACAACCGAAAGCCTGTGAAGCTGCAAAGCCCCTCTGCGGACTTCAACCAGGATGGCTGGAGCATCGGCCTGGCCCTCGACAACAACCCGGCGACTGCGTGGGGGATCTATCCGATGGTCGGGAAGCCTCATCGCGCCGTCTTTGAGCTCCAGGACAATGTCGGCTTTCCGGGTGGGACGATCTTCACCTTCACCCTCGAACAAACTCACGGCGGCGGGCACCTGATCGGTCGGGCCCGGCTCTCGTTGACCACCGCTGCTCGTCCGCTGTCGGTAACGAAGGACACGCTCCCTGACAGTATTAGCCTTGTTCTTGCCCTGCCTCTGGAGAAACGCACACCGGCACAACGAGGCGAACTGGCTGTGTTCATGCTCGAGCAGCAGGTCGAGCGCGACCTGGCCGCCTTGCCGCCTCCGCAAATGGTCTACGCTGCCACCAAAGACTTCAAAGGGGAGGGCAATTTTCAGCCCGCGAAGGCCCCAAGGACCATTCATGTCCTGACGCGCGGTGAAGTGACCAAACCGGGCGATGAGGCAGTTCCAGGCGCCCTGACCTGCGTGCAGGGGCTCGATGCGGTGTTTCGCTTGAAAGATCCAAACCAGGAAGGCGAACGACGGGCCGCCCTGGCGCTGTGGCTGAGCGACCCGAAGAACGTGTTGACCTGGCGCTCCGTCGCCAATCGCATCTGGCATTATCATTTCGGCAGAGGGCTGGTCGATACGCCCAATGACCTGGGTCGTATGGGGGCGAAACCCACGCATCCCGAGCTGCTCGACTGGCTGGCCTGTCACTTTCAGGAGGGCGGTGGTTCTCTGAAGGAACTGCACCGGTTGATCGTTACCAGCGCCGTGTATCGACAGGCCTCGTTGCCCAACGAACAGGGTGTCCTTGCGGACGCCGACAATCGCTATTTGTGGCGCATGAACCGTGCCCGGCTCGACGCCGAGTCGTTGCGCGACGCGGTGCTGCTGATCACAGGCAAACTGGATCGACAAATGGGCGGCCCCTCGGTGAAGCAGTTTATCCAGACGCCGGGCATTCACGTCACGCCGAACGTCGACTATCTCAACTTTGACGTGGACCGTCCCGAGACGCGCCGACGGAGCGTCTATCGCTTCATCTTTCGGACCCTGCCGGACCCTTTCATGGAAGCGCTGGACTGCCCGGATTTCTCACAACTGACACCGGTACGCACCTCGTCGGTGACGGCCATGCAAGCCCTGTCGTTGCTGCACAATCGCTTCATGGTGCGGATGAGTGAACACCTGGCGGAACGAGCAGCGCAGGCGGGACCGGAACTGAACGACCAGGTGCGCGAACTGTATCGCCTCACGCTCGGTCGTGAACCGACGGAGAAGGAACAGGCCCTGGTGGCGAACTATGCAACAAAACACGGGGCGGCAAATGCCGCACGCATGCTGTTGAACAGTAATGAGATGATGTTTGTGCCGTAACGCCGTTGTGTCGGCAGGAGATGTGTGAAGGGCGGTTTTCCAAACCGCCCGTGAGGAGGCCGTGCCGGAGACGGCCGTTTCAACCGCGCGGCTCGCGACCTCTTGCGGTCACGTCAACTTCGTTGCTGCAATCTCTCCTCGGGGAGGCCCTGTCCCGGGCTTCCCCGCTCCGTCCTGTGCGGCACGGGGCCTACCACGCGTAGACATACCAGTAACCGTCGTTGCCGAGGTTGATGGAGGTCCAGTAACCACGCAGGGACAGATCATTGCGGACGGCGACGGCATCCGAGTAGAAGTACGGGCCATACACCAACGTCGCTTCGCCCTCGCCCACCTCGCACGTCTGAACGGGCAGCTGACCGGGGTCGCAAGCCTGGGCCTGGGTCACGGTACCGGCCAAAGAGCCCAGAAGCAAACCAAACGACAACACGAACTTGGACATGACGACTCTCCTTTCAAGAGATGTGGATAACTCGGCAGTTCGTCCCGCTCCCCGGCGAGACCGATGACTGCCCGAAGACCCTGGAGCAACCAGCCGGGCCACATTTTGCCGGGCTGTCTCTCCAAGAGGAGAATTGCCGCGTCTTTTCCAGTCCGGCCAGTTTTCCGACATTTTTTCGATTTGCCGATTCCCCCCCCTTCTTGCCGGCCGGGAGAGAGTCTCTCCGACCCAGCCAGGCCCCGAGAGCGTTATCCTTGACAAAGGGAGTTAAGAAGTTGAGAATGAACAAATGAGAAAGGGCGAGCTCGGCCCTTGAGGAAGCATGCCACGTCGCACAAACTCAGGGAAGTTCCCTTGTTCTTGACACAGGCAAATGAGTTGCGGAAAGAACACCATGTCGCGCGCCGCGGGAGAAATCGTTCGCATCGCGAGAAGCAAGGTCGGCAGCCATGATTGGCGGTACGACAAGAAGAAGGATGAGTTTGCAGAGAACACCAACAAATGCAATAAGTTCATCTACGATGTGCTGGTCGAAGCGGGGGTGACCCCTCCCCAGGTACCGAAGTCCTTCCTCATCTTCTTGTGGGGCAGTCGTCTCCCCACAGCCGGGGAGTGGGCCAATGCGTCGAACTCGATCACAGGCTGGTCGGTGGTCACCGATCCGCAACCGGGAGACATCGCCGCGGTCAAATCGTTCTACCTGGATGCCACCGGTCACGTCGGGATCGTTGTCTCCAAGAACGAGACGGTCTCGGCGAGCAGCCATGTTGGCGGCGTGATCGTTCAAAACGACTGGGGCTTTCGGGCCAACGAAGCGCGCCCCACGTTTCGGCGATATACGCAAGAGGCTCCTCCCCCTGCGCCCGAACAAAATGCACCGGGCCCCTCGAATTCTTACGACGGCGGCTTGCCTCCGGGTGGAACGTAGCCTGCAGGGCTACGCAAGGTTGCACGCGCCGAGTCGCCGGTTGGTACCGGCGGACGAACATGAGCAGCGGTTGCCCCACAACAATGAAAGCGAACAACAATGTCCGTTTCTCCTCCTCCCGGCATGAAACAGCTTACGTGGGACTATGTGATGCGCTTCACAGGTGACCACGAAGGCCTGGTGCTGCACATGTACAACAACAAAAACGGGGGCACGATCACCGATAACGATGTGACCTGCGGGATCGGCATCCGCTTGCCGTCCGAGGAGTCCGCCTGTGCTCCCGAGATCAAGAAAATGTTCAGAAACAAGAAGACCAACTTACCGGCCACAGACGATGAATTGAAGCAAGACTGGAAGACGACCAGCGGCATTCTGCGCACCGGCAACGTCGTCGATAAAAAAATCATGCAGTACTACGAGAAGTGTGCGCTCTTCATGGACGAGGCCCTGGCCCTGGACCGCGCCGCCGAGACCATGGCGTCCAGACTGGCCGATACGCGAAAACCCGGCGTCTGCGATGATCTGGATGCGTTCGCCCGCATGCCCGCCCAGGCCCAGATCGCCATCACGAGCTTTAACTACGGCTACTACGTGTACAAAACGAGATTTCTCCGCGCAGCGGTAGGACAATGGGACTTCGATGAGGCGGCACGGCAGGTCTGGTTGGGCAAATTCGACGCCGACAAAAAGGCCTGGGTGTCCACCAAGGCACTCAGAAAAACGACCGCCGAACGTACTCTCTTCTGGAACGCGGCCCGCATCTACGAACAGGGCCTGGACTTCGATCAGGTCCCTCTCGGCCTCGATCCCCCTGCGCTCATTCCCTGGAAACCGTGGTCGAGCCAGGAGATCGATCTCGACAAGAACACTCAGAATACAGTGCAACACGGCACGCAACCACGGGCGCCCGACGCGGAGCATTACTAAGATCGAGGGCCTCCCTCCCGGCCCCAACTTCGGCATCGACAAGTACCGGCGCGAGGCTTGCGCCGGCACGGCCGGCTCTCTGTTGTTGTGTTCTCCCCCTCCTTGCGGTTATCACTACGCCTGCCGCCCCGGTCCCATCAGCGCAGGCCCAGGAGGGGGGAACAATGGCGCAGTTCCATCATTATGTGGCTTACCTGCGACCACGGGCCTTTGTGCCCTGCTGGTTGTGTACCTTGACCGGCTACGCTCTCAGCCCTTCCCGGCCAGAGAGCGCTCTGGAACAGCTGGGCGATCTCGCCTGGCTCTTCAGCACCTACAGTGTCCTGCTCTGGGGCGGGACCAACGCCCTGAACTCGTCTCAGGACCGCGACGAGGGACCGGTCAACATGCTCCCGAACCCGCCTCCGCTGCCGCCCTACCTGGGCCTGTTCGGACTGGCAGTCATGGGGCTCGGCATCGGCTTGTCGGCACTCAAGGGGCCGCGGGCCGTCGGCCTGGCCCTTGTGGCTGTTTTCCTATCGATTTACTACTCGGTCAAGCTCCCGGGCCTCGGCCGGAGGGGCAAGGAAGTTCCCGGCGTGGACATTCTTATCAACAGCATCGGGTTTGGCCTCCATGCCGTGCTGCTGGGCTACAGTGCCACGCCCGCGCCGTGGGCGCTCGATGTGTTCTGGGTCGGCAGCGCAATTTCCGTCATGTGCTGGGGCGGCATTCCCACCTCTCAGGTGTTCCAGCTCAAGCCGGAAGACACCGTTGGGACCGCACACAACTTCAGTGCCTGGCTCGGCCCGCGCCGTGTGCTGCTGCTTGGGCCGGTATTCTTCATGGCTCATCTGGTGCTGCTGGGGCTGTACACCGTCCTGCGACAACCGGAGATCTTGCGGCAGCCCGTGCCGCTGGTGCTCTGGCTGGGCTGGTTGGCGGCCCTGACGGCGGCAGCGCTGCATAGTTTGTGGTGGGCGCGCTCCCCCTTCCAGCACAGCTATCAGCGCATGCTGCGGCACATGCTTTTCGTCCTGGCAGGGCAGACTTGCTGGACGGCTGCGGCGTGGGTGGAAACCTCGGCACGAAACTGAGACGAAAAGGAGAGATCATGGTCCTTTCTCCAGCTTGGGCGACGGAGCAATAAGCATGAGCGCGCCGCTCGGTCACTGGTTGCTGGGGCACTTGCCGGCCATCCGCTCAGGCCCGCTGGACTTGCTCGACCGCTGTCAGGCTCCGGTCGCGCAACTCTGGTTGGGACGCAGGGCCTGGTTGCTGCTCGAGCCCGCCGACATCATGCACGTCCTCCACGCAAGCAACAGCACCTATTGCAAGGGACGGGCGTTTCGCTTCGGCCGCAAGCTGTACGGAAATAGTTTGCTTGTCAGCGAGGGGGCGGAACATCAAGGCCAGGCCCGGCTGATCGGTGGGTTGTTCTTTCGCCACGCCGCTCGTTCCTTTCTCGATCCAGCCGCCGGGATCACGGACCAGCTCGTTCGGCGCCTGCACCCGGGTGAGCGCATCGACCTGTGGTCCACCATGCTCGAGCTGACGCTGGCCCTCAGCAGCCAGGCCATCTTCGGGCAGGACTGGCTGCCGCGCTGGATGCCTGGAGGCACTGTCGAGGCCGAAGGCATCTTGCAGGCTTTCGACACGGCGATGGGCCATGTGGCCCGGCAAAACTTTTCCCTGCTGCCGTTACCGGACTGGCTGCCCGTGCCGGCCGTCCGACGCTACCACAGGGCGATCGCGCTGCTGGATCACGCTTGCAGCGTGTCGGTCGGACGGCGACAACGCGGGGAGGCCCAGGGCGGCTTCCTCGACGCCCTGTTGCAAGCACGCGACGACAAGGACAGGCCCTTGTCCCCCGCGCAGGTGCGCGATCAGGCGCTGGTGTTGATGCTGGGCGGCCACGAGTCGACCGCCACCTCGCTATGCTGGACCTTGCTGCTTCTTGCACGCCATTCCGACATCCGCAGGCGACTCCTCGAAGAGGTTCACGCCCTTGTCGGAGACCGTCTGCCCACTCCGGACGACGTCAAACGGTTGCCGTTCACGGGGCGCGTCTTCTCGGAGTCTCTGCGGCTTTACCCTCCTCCCTGGTTGGTCCCCAGAACGGCGACTCAGGACGACGTGTTGCCGTCCGGCTTGCGGCTCCCGGCGGGGGCCCTGGTGTTTCTCAGTCCGTACCGCACCCAGCGCGACGAGCGTTTCTTCCCCGGCCCGCTCCACTTCGACCCGGACCGGTTCGCCTCGACGCCGACCTGGCCCGAGGGAGCGTACTTCCCGTTCGGCAGCGGGCCGCGCCATTGCCTGGGTGAGGCCGTCGCTCGAACGCAGGTGGTGCTGATTCTGGCGACCCTGTGCCGACGCTTACAGTTCCAGCCGGAAACGGACGGCTTACCGCAACCGCGGCCCCTGTTGACCTTGCGCCCGCCGATTCCGCTGTGGGTACGGGTGGAGGGGGTTGAGGGCCCCGATGGAGCAGCAGCCGTGCGGTAGCACAGCGTCGCAGCAGCACGACGGTGTCGCAAGGGCCAAGATCGCGGGGCCTCTTGTTCCTCGACGTCCGGATCCATACATTATACCGTGTAACTCCAGGAGCGTCAGATCTCCCTTCCTACAGAGCGCGTGTAGCTCAAAGGTTCTCCATGAATTTCGAGTACAAAATTGCGTTTCGCGTGGGCGACCCGATTGAAGTGGAGGGCTTCCTCGTCCGCCTCCTTGCGTCGGAACCGACGAGCGCAGACAATCCTGAATACTCCGTGTCTCTGGAAGCCGACGGCTTTCATTTCTGCGACCACACGAAATCCGACCTTTCCTGCCGCGTCTTTCGTGGGCTGGTCGACGCAGCACTCTGTTGTTCCAATGTGGTCATCCACGAACTGTGAACCGGTAGGTTGAGCGAGACCGCCCACGTCACAGCTTTCCAGCCATCTCCTCCGCTTCGGTTACCATGCCGCCGAGCAACTTCAGCCCCAGTTCCCAGAAACCGGGATCGTTCACGTCCACCCCCAGTCGCGCCAGTAACACGTGCGGGGCTGCCGAGCCGCCCGCCGCGAGCAGGTCCAGATACTTCGGCACAAAGGCCTGTCCTTCCTGCCGGTACTTCTGCACCAGGGCCAGCACCAGCAACTCGCCGAAGGAGTAGGCATAGCAGTAGAACGGCACGTGGATAAAGTGGCCGATGTAGAGCCACCACCAGGAGTAGTCCTCGGTCATCTGAACCACCTCGCCGTGCATTGGCCGATTGACCGTCAACCACAGCTCGTTGATTTGCTCCGTGGTCAGTTCGCCCTGTTCGCGCCGCGCCTTGTGCAGCGCCTGCTCGAAGCGCGTCAGCACCACCTGACGAAACACCGTCGCAAACCCGTCCTCTATCTTCTGACATAGAAGCGCCAGGCGAAGGCGAGGTTCGGGGTGTCGGGCCAGTAAGCGCTGAAATGTCAACATTTCGCCGAATACGCTCGCCATCTCGGCGGTGGTCAACGGCGTGTGGCACTGCAGATAACCTACCGCCCGCGACAGATACTGATGGACACCGTGGCCCAGCTCATGGGCCAGCGTCATCACATCGCGCAGTTTGTCGGTGAAGTTCATCAGGATATACGGATGGGCGCTGGGCACGGCACTGCTGCTGAAGGCGCCGCCGCGCTTGCCGGGGCGCAGTTCGGCGTCGATCCAGTTTTTCTCGAAGAACTCGCGAAGGATGCTGCCCGCTTTGGGGCTGAAGGCGTCGTAGCTCTCCTGGACGATCGTGCGTGCCGTCGGCCAGTCACAGGAAGGCAGGGCGGTGGAGATCGGCGCATAGCGGTCGTAATCGTAGAGCTGATTCAGGCCGAGCAGCTTGCCCTTGAGATGATAATAGCGCTGGACGACATCGTGATGGCGTTCCGTCGCCGTCATCAGGGCATCCACCACCGTCGCGGTGATCTCGTTGGCCAGGTGGCGCGAGTCCATCGGGCCCGTAAAGCGGCGCAGCTCGTAGTCCGACTTGTGGTCCTGGACCAGGTTGTTGAAGATGTACGTGAGCAGGCGGGCATTTTGCTTCAGGCCCGTCGTCCAGCCGCGCGCGGCCTCGCGTCGCACCTCGCGATCCGGATCGTAGAGCTTGGCGTTGATTTGCTGGATGCTGAGCATCGAGGTCCAGCCGCCGTGCTTGAACGGACACTTGATCGTGGACACCGTCTCGTCGAACAGGCGGACGAAGGCCTCGCGTCCGGTGACGGCCTTTTCTTCCAGTACCTTCTCTTCCGGTTCGCTCAAATAATGGGGGCGCCAGGCCCGTTTCTCCTCCAGGTAATGGCGATATTTCTGGAGTGTCGGCCCCTCGATCAGTTTGCGGGCCTCCTCATCGCCGACCTTGACCCATTCCAGGTCGAAAAAGATCAGGTGCTTGTTGATGACCGTGCGTTCCTCACTGGTTCGGGCCACCAGGGCACCGTGCTTCGGATCGTCGGTCTTGCCCGCGTGCAGCAAGCCGGCGTAGACCCCGGGCTTGCTCATTAACTCGTAGAGGCCCTCCAGCTCGGTCAGGGCCGACAGCAGCAATTCGGCCGAGGGACCGCCGGGCACGTCGATCTTTCCGCGATAGGCCTGTTCGAACTGTTTCGCTCGTTCCAGGGCCTGCTGGATGTCTGCGGTGATGGCGGGATCATCTGCTCCGCGATACAGGTCGTTCAGGTCCCAGCGGACGCCGTCGGCGCTGCTTGATACTGCCATGTCGCTCGTTTCCCTTGGTGTAGAGTTACTTCCCAACAAAGTTTGCAATGGCGCGCTGACGCAGCAAGTGATCGACCAGGACCAGGGCCAGCATGGCCTCACCCATCGGCACAAAGCGCGGCAGCAGACAGGGATCGTGTCGGCCCTTGGTGGCGATCTCGGTCGGCTCGCCGGTCCTGGTGACGGTGCGCTGGGGGCGCGACAGGCTGCTGGTGGGCTTGATGGCAACCCGACACACGATCGGCTCGCCGCTGGTAATGCCGCCCAGCATGCCGCCGTGACGATTGGTCTCGGTGCCGATGCCGTTGGGCCCCTTGGCGACAAAGATATCGTTGTTCTGGCTGCCGCGCAGGGTTGCCACGCCGAAGCCTGCCCCATACTCGAAGGCCATCACGGCGGGGAGAGAGAGCAGCGCCTTGGCCAGGTCGGCCTTGAGCTTGTCGAAGACCGGCTCGCCCAGGCCGGGTGGTACGCCGACCGCCGTCAGTTCGCAGATGCCGCCGATCGAGTCCTGGTCCTTGCGCACCTCGTCGATCAGCACGATCATGCGCTCGGCGGCGACAGGGTCGGGACAGCGCACGGGAGTCGCCTCCACCTGTTCCAGGGTTATTTGCGTTGGGTCCTCTACCTGCGCCCGTACCTCCCCTACCTGCGTGACATACCCCAGGACCCGGATGCCCACCTGGGCCAGCAGTTTCTTCGCGACAGCCCCTGCCGCCACCCGACAGATGGTCTCTCTCGCGCTGGAGCGCCCGCCGCCGCGGTAGTCGCGGAAGCCGTACTTGGCGTCGAAGGTGTAATCCGCATGACCGGGCCGATACTTGTCCTTGATATCGCCGTAGTCGCCACTACGCTGGTCGGTATTGCGGAAGAGGATACCGAGCGAGGTCCCATCGGTGCGACCGTCGAAGACGCCGGACCAGATCTCGGGAAGGTCTTCTTCCTTGCGCTGCGTGACGATCTTGGACTGACCGGGCCGCCTGCGGCGCAGGTCGGGAAGGAGGTCGTCCACGCTCAGCGGCAAGCCCGGTGGACAGCCGTCGATGATGACCATGTACCCTGGACCGTGACTGACGCCGGCCGTGGTGACACGAAACAGTTTACCGAAAGAGTTGCCTGCCATACTGTGATTATATAGGGAGTAGGGTGAGAGGGATTGTGCGCCTTCCCACCCTGTGGCTGAGCCGTCGCTCCGGAGCGACGCAAGCAGCGCGTCCCCTGCCCCGCCCCTAACGTTCTCCAAAGGACTCAACTCATGCGATTTCTCTGCACCCTGACCATGGGGCTGCTGGCATTGTCTGCCGTGCAGCTGCACGCCGCCGACAAGGACGACCTCGTCAAACGTTATAACCGCACCGTCGATCTCAAGAACTATCCCCAGGATACTCCGGAGAAAGCTCTCGCTTCGTTCGTGCAGGCCGTAGAAAAGAAAGAAGTAGAGTATCTCCTCGCCCAGCTGGCTGAGCCGACGTTCATCGACCAGCGCGTCAAGGACTACGGCGGCAAGTTCGACACTTTGGTCCAGGAAGCCAAAAGCAAGCTGGACGATCCGGCGGTGCTGAAACTGCTGCAACGGTTCGTCAAGGAAGGCGACTGGAAGACGGCCGACAGCAAGGCCACGGTCTCTCTGAAAGACGTCGGCGACCGCCAGGTCCTGCTCGTCAAGGAACAAGGCCGCTGGTTCGTGGAGCATCGCTACCAGCCGGAGAAACCCAAGGTGAAGGACCCCGACGATAAGTAACCGTGAATGCGTGGACCGTGGACCGTGAAAACATGGCGAGCGACGCGACGTAAGCCCGCCGTGGGCCGTGAACCAGGGAGAGCGCTTCGCAGCCGCTGATACAACCCGCTTATTCCAAGGACAACCTTCATGCCTGATACCGTGATTGATCTGCGCAGCGATACCGTGACCCGTCCCACTCCAGGCATGCGCGCTGCCATGGCTGCCGCCGAGGTGGGAGACGACGTCTTCGGCGAAGACCCTACCGTCCGGCGCCTCGAAGAGCGCGTCGCCGAGATGCTGGGCAAGGAAGCCGCCCTCTTCGTTCCCTCCGGCACCATGTCGAACCAGATCTGTGTGCGCGCCCACACCAGGCCGGGCGACGAACTGCTGTGCGAGGTCGGTTGCCATATCTATGTCAACGAGCAAGGAGGCGCGTCGGTCCTGAGCGGGGTCGTCTGTCGTACCTTCGAGGGCGATCATGGCGTACTCGATCTCAGTCAGCTGGAAGACAAGATCCGTCCCGATGACCAGCACCTGGTGCAGACGCGCCTTGTTTGCCTGGAAAACACCCACAACCGCGGCGGCGGGCGCATCTATCCGCTGGAAAAGATTCAGGCCATCAGCGAGTGGACGCACGCCAACGACCTGCGCCTCCACCTGGACGGTGCTCGCCTGTGGAACGCCGTCGCGGCCACCGGCATCTCCGCCCGGGAGTGGGCAACGCCTTTCGATTCGGTCTCGGTCTGCTTCAGCAAGGGCCTGGGAGCACCGGTCGGCTCGGCCCTGGCGGGCAGTCGCGACTTTGTCGGCAAGGGCAAGCGCATCCGCAAGCTCTTCGGCGGAGGCATGCGCCAGGCCGGGGTCATCGCTGCAGCTGCGCTGTACGCCCTGGAGCATCACATCGAGCGCCTGGCGGAGGACCATCGTCACGCTCGGACCATCGCCCAGGCCATCGAGGACACGGCGGGCTTGCGGTTGGTACCGCCGGAGGTGGAGACCAACCTGATCTGGGTTGAGGTCGAGCGCGATTTCGCCGCGGCGAAGGACGTGGTCGCGGCGCTGAAACAGCGCGGCGTGCTGGTCCATCCTGCGGGGCGGCAAACTTTCCGGGCCTGCACGCATCTCGATGTTTCGTCGGCGCAGGCGGAACGCGCTGCGGAGATCATCCGCCAGGTGGTGCCGCGCATGCAACCGATGTCGGTGCGGTAGATAGCGGTGAGTGGTTCACCGAATCTGCAACTTGTGCGAAATTTCGGCCCAGACTATAATGCCCTTGCTTGTGACGGCCCGTCGATAATGTCATCGCTGACTGATCAAGGACTGCCCATGACCGCGAGCTCTTCCAGCTGGACGATGACCTTGCCCAGCGATGTTCGATTGCTGGCCAGCGTCCGCGCCTTCATCGAGGGGATCTGCCGGCTTGCAACCCTGGACGAGGAGATTACCTCCGCGGTTGTGTTGGCCACGCACGAGGCCGCCAACAACGTAATTCGCCATGCCCATCAAAACAATCCTGCAGCTGTCTTGCAGATCCAGTGCTGTTTGACAGCTGCTGGGATCGAGATTGCCCTGCACGACGAGGGAGAGCATTTCGACTTCGCTGCGGTCCCGCACCTGGACCCTTCTGAGCTGCGCCTGGGCGGTCGCGGCGTCTTCTTGATACGCAGCCTGATGGACGAGATCAGCTGCGCTCCGCGCCCGGCGCGCGGCAACACGCTGCGAATGGTGAAACGACTCCCGGGACAGGAGACCGCGCGCCACGCAGGATAATAGCCGCGAGCTGTTTTGTCTCGGCTTGGCCGGCGAAACTGGGCTATAGCAGGAAATACCCCCACCTTCCCTTCGCATGTCTTCCGTGATGGAGATTGTAATCCTGGGAGGAAAAGATTACACGGTTCGCTCCCGCGAATACAATACCGCCGATCCCCGAAATTGCCTCAATCTTGCCCCAGCGCTCGACGATAATCAGAGTAGAACGCGAGAAGTGAGCAACTGAACACCAGCAAGCTTCTCGAACGGATTTCCCAGGTTGTCTGATCAACCTTGTGAAGCGTGACGGCAACGACCGGCACATCATTCGCAAGGACCTGTTAAGCGAACTGGGCCGTTTGCCTCCGGCAGGTAGGTCGGAGTGGACAGAACGGTCGGATTGACAAACACAACCAGCGGAATCCGGAAAACCTGTCGCGATGCTGATCGCACCGTCCATTCTGGACACGTTTGTGGGTTGATTCTGCCTGACCCTATCCTTTAAGATCAACCTGGCTGCGGAGCGCAGGACCAGGGGAGAAGAAGCTATGCACTGGTTCAGCCTGAGCCGCGAAAATAGCCCCCTCTGTCGTGACAACAAGAGCCGGTCCTCCTCGGCCGGTACCAGCCAACCCTGGTGGGAACCGCTGGTTCGTCGGAGTAGCTGCATCATGGACAACCGTTCGTTTGAAATCAACCGCCGCGAACCGAGCATTCGTCGAGAGCTCGTCGAGCGCGTCCGCCGCGAGATCGCCGCAGGCACGTACGATACCCCCGAGAAAATGGAAAAGGCCCTGGATCGCTTTCTGGACCGCCTCGAGGAGGAATGAGGCCCTTCTGACCCCGATTCTCCCTTCGATCCACTCTGGAACATTGCTTTCGCCACCCGTTTCTGACATAATGCAAGCCTGAAGGGCCTGCCGACAACCACCGGGTTGCCGGCAGGTTGCCCTACCGGAATGTCCCACGTCTCTGAGGAGTCCCGCTCGTGCATCTGACGGCGATCGAGGTATCGCAAAGCCCTGAAGAGAAGTTCCGCGAGTTCCTGGCCAGTCGGTCACGGCCTCGGCGCCTGACGGAACAGCAGCGCGACATGGTGCGCTTCATCTTCAGCAGGCACAATCATTTCGAGGTCGAGCAGCTGATCGACGAAATGAAGAACGTGGTCCACGTCAGCCGGGCCACCATCTACCGCACCCTCGCCAAACTTGTCGATGCCGGGTTGCTGCGTCGCCTGGAAGTCGGCTCACACACCTTTTACGAACACGACTACGGCTATCCGCAGCACGAACACCTGTATTGCCAGAGCTGCAAGAAAATGATCGAGTTCCAGGACCCGGCCATCGAGGCCCTGATTCGCCAGGTCTGCGGCGCAAACGGGTTTCAGGTCGTTGGGCACACCTTCATCATTCGCGGCACCTGCAACGAATGCAATCGCGCCCGCGCCACGCGCCGGCGCCTGGATCTGATTTGATCGGCAGCTGCATTCAGCGAAAGCGAGCCGCCGGGCTTGCCCCGGCGGAACGGCCTCTCCTCTTTTTGTGCCTTCTCACCCCGCCAGCACACGCAATTCTCGCGGCAACGGAAAGTTGACGTGTTCCTCGCGCACCGTGCGTGTCTCCACCTCGGCATCGTATTTTTTCTGCAGATAGCGCACGCATTCCTCGACGACGTCCTCCGGCGCGCTGGCCCCTGCGGTGATCAACACCGTTTCCCGACCGGTAAACGTGTCCGGCGGGACCTCATCAATATTATCGACAAGGAAGGCACGTTTACCGTTGCTCTCGGCAATCTCCGCCAGGCGCCGACTGTTCGAACTGTTCTGGCTACCCAGCACCACGACAACGTCGGCTGAGGGAACCAGTTCCTTGACTGCTTCCTGACGATTTTGCGTGGCGTAGCAGATATCGTCCTTGGCAGGTCCCACGATCTGTGGAAAGCGCTTTTTCAATGCGTGGATGATGATGTTGGCATCATCAACACTCAGGGTTGTTTGAGTAAGATAGGCAAGTTTGGCATCGGGGGGCAGTTGTAGGGCCTCGACTGCGGCGACATCTTCGACGAGGAGGATGTGGGCGGGTGCTTCGCCCATGGTGCCGATCACTTCATCGTGTCCTTCGTGGCCGATCAGGATGATGGTGTAGCCGGCGCGGGCAAAGCGCAGGGCCTCCATGTGGACCTTGGTCACCAGGGGACAGGTGGCATCAATGGCCCGCAAGCGTCGTTCGGCGGCGGCGAGGCGCAAGGTTGGAGAGACGCCGTGGGCGGAGTAGAGCACGGTGCCGCCTTCGGGGACCTCGCTGATATCATCGACGAACACCACACCTTGCCGACGAAAACGTTCGACGACCGGTCGATTATGGACGATCTCGTGATAGACGAAGAGGGGGGTGCCGAACAGTTCGAGAGCGCGCTCCAGGCTCTCGATGGCCATGTTGACACCGGCACAAAAGCCCCTTGGATTTGCCAGAATGATCTTCACAACAGGTTCCTCCTTGATGTCTTATCCTACGGCAGTCAGCGCCCATCTGCCAACAGTCGGCAACAGGAAACCTATCGAAAACTTGGCCCATTGCGATAAACTGGAGGGGCGCGGAGTCAGGAGAGAGTACCGGCAATCGATCCACGCGAAGCGTAGCAGTAACTCCAAAGGAAACGCAATGCCATCCTATTTGCAAACTGTCGAGAACGTGTATTCGGAGGCAGCCCAGCAACCGGACGAGGAGCTCTGCTGCACGGCCTCTCCGCTCTGGCGCTTCCCCGAACTGAAGGTCCCGCCGCTGATGCAGCAGATGAACTATGGCTGCGGTTCGACCGTCGACCCGCGCGATCTGCACGAGGGGGACACCGTGGTCTACGTCGGCGTGGGCGGCGGCCTGGAGGCCCTGCAGTTTGCCTACTTCACGCGCCGGCCCGGCGGGGTGATCGCGGTTGATCCGGTGGAGGCGATGCGCGAGCGTGCCCGCGAGAACTTCGCCGAGGCGGCCCGCCTCAACCCCTGGTTCCGTCCCGACTTTGTGACGTTGCTGCCCGGCTCCGCGCTGGACCTGCCGGTGCGCGACGGCACCGCCTCGGTCCTGGCGCAGAACTGCCTGTTCAACGTCTTCACTTCGGCAGACCTCGAGAAGGCGCTGGCGGAGTCCGTGCGGGCCCTGAAGGTGGGAGGACTGTTCACCACCTCAGACCCGATAACGCCCGTGCCGCTGCCGGCCGCGCTGACCGAGGACGAGCGCCTGCGTGCCCGTTGCATCTCGGGCTGTCAGACTTACGAGAACTATCTGGCTGCGCTGACCAACGCAGGCTTCGGCAAGATCGAAGTGCGCGCGCGGTTTCCCTATCGTTGGCTGCATCCGAACGAGTATCCGGCGCTGAGCGCCCCGCTCTTGCTGGAGAGCGTGGAAGTGGCCGCTTACAAGCTCCCCGAGGGCCCCGACGGTCCCGCGATCTTCACGGGCCGCACCGCGACCTACGTCGGCAAGTCCGCTCAGCACACAGATGAGCATGGCCAGGTGCTGAAGCGCGGCATCCCTGTTCCGGTCTCGGACGCCGCTGCCGTGCGCCTGAGCAAACAGCCGGACATTCTGGCGACAGGGCCCACCTATCACGGCAAGGGCGGAGGATGTTGTTAAGGGCGTCGCAACAAGGCCCACCTACCGGTGCTTGCCCACTCCCGCACCGTTACATCCGTTTCTTGACGGCGTTCTCCTTTCGTTGCTCCCGTTGCGCCTCTGTGTCTTCCGCAGGTACAGCCGGCTCGGCTGTACCGCTCTGGCCGCGCAACAGGTGAGTACCTCTTGTTGTGGACATCGGCCCGTTCTCCTCGCCGATTGGTCCGTTTCGTATCGGTGCACCGACCACCTCGGCTGCCGAGTGCTGTCCCTTCCCGCACCGTTTCACCGTTTGATGACGGAGGCGTTTTGCCACGGCGCCCCTGCGCTCTACCCATGTCTCGAAAGCGGGGCCGCAGAATAGGACAGATACCTGTTTGTGCAGGTTCGTGGGTTCTCGGCAAGAAACCTGAATTGTCCGCTGCTGTCCTCGTCTTTGCACACAAGTCTCGAAAAAACCAATCGGCGGGGCTTTCATAAATCGACATCGACCAATTCTTCCGTGGGTACAGCCGACTCGGCTGTACCACCCCGACTGAGCAACCGGCAAGGACCACTTGTTGTGGGCATCGACCCATTCTCCGCGCCGATTGGCCCGTTTCCTATCGGGTCACCGACCACCCCGCCTGCCGAGTGTCGCCCCTTTTCGCGCCGTTTCACCGTTTGGTGACGGAGGCATATTCCCGCGGTGCCCCCGCGCTCTGTCCGTGTCTTGAGCCCGGGCCCCCAGAATAGGACAGATACCAACTCAAGGAGGTTCGTGCCCTTCGGTGAGATGCCTGAATTGTCTGCTGCTGTCCTCGTCATTGCGCGAGAGTCTCGAAAACCGCCCAGCCAGGCGAGAACCTCTTGTTGTCGGCAGCGACTCGCTCCTCTCCGATTGGTCCGTTTCGTATCGGCACACCGCCCCCGCTTGCCGAGTGCCGCCCCTTTCCGCGCCGTTTCACCGTTTGGTGACGGAGGCGTTCTCCCGCGGCGCCCCTGAGTTCTTCGCATATCACGGAGCCGGGCCCTTAAATAGGACAGTACACCTTTCGAGAAGGTTCGTGCCCTTCGGTGAGATGCCTGAATTGTCTGCTGCTGTCTTCATCTTTGCACACAAGTCTCGAAAAAGCCCCAGCGACAGGGCCTTCTTGAATCGGCATCGACAAACTTGCCGGGCATTCAGCACGCGCGTATCATTTTCAGATAACCGCGCAATCCGCATCGAGTCGTCCAAAGGTCGCACAGTCCGGGAGCCACATCATGCAATCACAAACAAAGGGGACGGGAAAGATCGATCGCGACGCCATCGAGGACCACGGCGGCATTGCGGTTCTCCGCGGCGGCGGCGATGCCCGTGCCTGGAACGGCATCGAGTATCAGCAAGGGCTGTCGGCCAAGAACGTCGGCTCGACGGGCCTGTCCGTCAATGTTGCCACGGTGCCTCCCGGTGCCATCGCCTATGCCCACATCCACGACGGCTTCGAGGTGATGCTGTACATCGTCCAGGGCAAGGTCAGACATACCTTCGGCGAGGGGCTGACTCAGGAGGTGATCAACGAGACCGGCGACTTCATCTACATCAAGCCCGGCGTGCCGCACGAGGTGTTCAACATCGGTGAAGGCCCTCTGGTGGCGCTGGTGGCCCGCTCCACGGCCGATGAGTGGGACAAGATCGTCAACTACCCGTCGAAGTTCCGGCCGACAGAGTGACAGGTGAGAGGGCGCGCTCTCGCCACGCGGTCTGCAATTGTCGGCAATAGCGTGACCCCCATGACTCGTTCCGGTTCTCTCCGAACTGAGTTCGACTGCGGCAACCTCTTCCGAGATCACAGCGCGGCGGTCCGGGGCATGGACGTCCGTGGTCCTGCTGCGAGGACCACTGCCTCCCGCTGCCGTTCTTCCCGCTGTGCAGGGGCCCGTGTCCCAGTCGTCGAACAGAGTAGGCTTCCCCCCGTGAGCGATTACTAATGAATCCCGATGTCCTCCCTGTCGACTTTTTCTCGGATGGTCCGGCAGAAAACATTTGCGCGAAATGCGTGGCCCCATTACTGTCCTCCCTGCAGGGACCAAGCGGCGAAGCCGGCTCATAACCATTGGGTACGACGGTGCGATTTCCTCCTCCGCAACCGTCTCCCGAAAGGGCAACGCTCGTGGCATCAAGTTGCAGTCGATCAATGATTTCACCTCGGAAGGGTGTCAGAGCGGCAATGGGTCGGCTTGCTAAGCCGTAGCCTGCGACAAGCAGCGCAGCCCGTGTTCGATCCACAGCCCGTCCGCCATTCGGAGGGCTCCGCTGTGTTGGACGGCAATCGGTCTCGAAAACCGAGGGAACGGCGACATTAGGGGCTCGATTCCTCAGCCCTCCGCTATGCTCCTTGACAACCGTCGCCCATCGTGGGAAGGTTCCGGCCAGGGAAAATGAATCTCGATATTGCGACACCTCCGAGGTAGAATCCAAGTGGGTAAAGGACGCCGTCTGTGACACGGCTGCTCAGGCTTCGCAGGTTCGACTCCTGCCCGCCCCACTACTCTTCTCCCGACCCCATCGACCGTAAACCCAGCCAGGCTGTATTGCGCACTTGACGGCATCAGGCCCCAGTTTTCGGTCGCCGACCTGCACGATGATAGGACAGTACAACAGTTCGAGCAGGTTCGTGTCCCTCAGCCGGAAATCTGAATTGTCTGCATCTGTCCACATCTTTGAACACGCGCCGCGAGAACGTCCCAGCGACTCCGGCAGTGGCCTTCTAAGGCTTGCCCCTCGGCGCCCGCCGCAGCCCCCCTCGCTGGCCGGCCGGGGGCATCGAGTACGGACTTGCGCCGCAAACCCTTGCTGCGTAAGCCGAACGAAGCTGGACAATCTCTATAATGTGGTGCTCCACATTATCAGGGCTATGTCGAGTTGGGAATGATGCGGAGGTGCCTCGCAAGATCGTGCGGGAAGGAATGCTCTGTGTATCCGGCCCCCACATCATCTGAGACCAGGACCGTGCCACGTCCGGGAAGGCCTGCTTCTCGCTGGACGCCGTGGCCGACACCGCCCAACTGGTCAGACACGAAGTTCTCCAGCGACGTTGGGCCAGTTGTCCCCCACAGTGCGGAAGATTCTGATCGACGTGGAGTTCGACGACAACAGCCTTCTGCGCGACATACAGGGGCGTTGGATCGCCTCGATTCTACCGCCCTTCCCAGTCTTGGGAGTAGCCGGAGGCACCTGGGAGGGTAAGGTAACACGGACGCCGTCCGGCGTACGCTCGAATTCCAGGGACCGGCGCGCCCTGATCCCACGGCATTGTCGCCATTCTCAATAGGGAACAACAATGGCCCCCGAAGCCGAGGCACATGGTCGGGAGCTGGAGCGCTTCCGCGAGTACCTGCGGTTGCTGGCCCGGCTGCAGCTGGGCGAGGCATGGCGTGGGCAGCTCGACGCATCGGACGTGGTGCAGCAGACGCTACTGGAGGCACACCGGCAGTGGGCCGGCTTCCGTGGCGAGGGCGAGGCGGCAAGGCTGGCGTGGCTGCGGCAGATCCTGGCGCACAACTTGGCCGACACCATCCGGGGCCTGGGCCGCGCCAAACGGGACGTGGCCCGGCAGCGGTCGCTGGAGGCGATGCTGGAGCAGTCGTCGGCCCGGCTGGAAGGCTGGCTGGCGGCGGAGCAATCCTCACCAAGCGAGCGGGCCGGCCGCGAGGAGCAGACGGTGCGGCTGGCGAACGCCCTGGCTGCCCTGCCGGAGGCACAGCGTGAGGCGTTGGTGCTGCAGCACTGGCACGGCTGGACGTTGGCCCAGATTGGCGAACAGATGGGCCGCAGTCCCGCCGCCGTGGCCGGGTTGCTCAAGCGCGGGTTGAAACAGCTACGCGAACGACTGCAAGAACCGGAGTGAGCCATGAACGCAACCCAGGACAATGGTGAGCGGGAAGCGCGGCTGAACGAGGCCATCGCCGCCTATTACCAGGCGGTCGAGGCAGGCCAGACGCCGGTCCGGGACGAGTTCCTGGCACGCTACCCCGATCTGGCGGGGGAGCTGGCTTCGTTCCTGGCCGACAAGGCCCAGTTCGAGCGCGTGGCCGCGCCGCTGCCGCCGACGCTCGGGGGCCCAGGGCCGACCGACGCCGAACTGGGCAAGGTGCGATATTTCGGCGATTACGAGTTGCTGGAGGAGATCGCGCGCGGCGGCATGGGCGTCGTCTTCAAGGCGCGGCAGGTGTCGCTCAACCGCCTCGTCGCCCTGAAGATGATCCTGCGCGGCGAGTTGGCGTCCGACGCTGACGTGCGTCGCTTCCTCCAGGAGGCCGAAGCCGCCGCCAACCTCGACCACCCCAACATCGTGCCGATCTACGAAGTGGGAGAGCACGACGGCCGGCAGTATTTCAGCATGAAGCTGATCGACGGCGGCGGCAGCTTGTCCTCGATGAGCGGCGCGCCGAGGGCGAGCGCCGAGCAGCAGCGCCGGGTGGCGCGTCTGCTGGCAACGGTGGCGCGAGCGGTCCACTACGCGCATCAGCGCGGGATCCTGCACCGCGACCTGAAGCCATCCAACGTCCTGGTGGACGCTCGGGGGGAGCCGCACGTGGCCGACTTCGGCCTGGCGCGGCGTCTGGAGGGGAGCCAGGGAGCGACGCAGTCGGGGGCCATCGTGGGCACGCCGGCATACATGCCGCCGGAGCAGGCCACCGGCCGCAAGGACGTCAGCACGGCTGCCGACGTCTACAGCCTGGGGGCCGTGCTCTACGAGTTGCTCACCGGTCAGCCGCCCTTCCGCGGCGACACACCGCTGGCCACCCTGATGCAGGTAGTGGAGCAGGAGCCGGCACCGCCGCGCAGCCTCCAGCCGGAGCTCGACCGCGATCTGGACACGATCTGTCTGAAATGCCTGGAGAAACAGCCCGGGCGGCGCTACGGTTCTGCCGAGGCCCTGGCGGAGGACCTGGAGCACTGGCTGCGGGGCGAGCCGATCGCGGCGCGGCCCGCCGGCACCCGGGAGCGTGTCGTCAAATGGGTGCGGCGGCATCCGGCCATCGCGGCAACGACCGCCGCCTTTGCCGCCGTGGTCCTGGTGGCGGCGAGCCTGGTGACGCTGCAATGGCGGGAAGCCGAGTCGGCACGCACCGACGCGGAGCAGAAGAAGCAACAGGCCGAGCTGGCACGTCAGGAGGCCGAGTCGGCACGCACCGACGCGGAGCAGAAGAAGCAAGATGCGGAAGCAGCCCAGCAGAGCGAAGCGCGGCTGGGTCAAGCCGAGAAGCGCGCCCGCCTGGAAATCGAGCGACAGCTGCAGCGCGCGGAAACCGCCCTCTATGCCAACCGCCTCGCCCGGGCTCAGCGGGCCCTTCAGGATCATGAACGGGGCACGGCCCTCGAGCTGCTCGACGAGTGTCCCTGGGACCTGCGCGGCTGGGAATGGCACTACTTGCAACGCCAGGCCCGACCCGAACAGCTGATCCTGCGCGGACATACCTATCGCATCTTGAGCGTGTGCTTTTCTCCCGACGGACGTCGGCTCGCCAGCGCCGGTTGTGAAAAGGTGGGCGATTCGGATGGGGTGATACGTGTCTGGGACGCCCTCAGTGGGAAAGCAAGTCCTCGAGCTGAAGGGGTCCACGCACCAGGTCACTTCGGTCTGCTACAGTCCCGATGGCCGGCACCTGGCCAGTTCCGGCTTTGAGGGCGCCTGGCCGGCAACCGCCAGTACGATCCGCATCTGGGATGCGGTCAATGGCACTCTCCTTCAGACGCTGCGCAACCAGACGCAGCGGCACATGGATTTTCCGGGTGCCGTCTGTTTCAGCCCCGACAGCCGGCGGCTGGCCGCCTGCGATCCGGACGCCACCCGAGTCTGGGACATCGATAGCGGCCAGGAGCTCCTCTGGGTTCCCTCGGGGACCGAGGGGGCTTTTGAGGGCTGGAGCCAGATCCAGTACAGTCCGAATGGCCAACACCTGGCGGTCGGCTGCAGCCCACGGAACCCGTCGACCACTCCTTCCGGGGTCAAGATCCTCGACGCCGCCACGGGCCGTGAGCTGCTCTTCTGCCCGGGGCCCCCACAGGGGAGGTATCCCCTCCGTCTCTGCTACAGCCCCGCAGGCGACCGGCTGGCCGCTGTCCACTTCATTCCTCTTCAGGACAACCAGGTCACGGTCTGGGATACAAGCACCGGCCGGGAGCTCCTGGCCTTCCGCGCCGGCAGTCCCACCACCAACGATGGAGTCGCCCTTGCCTTCAGTCCCGACGGGCAGCGTCTGGCGACGTCCAGAAGGATTGGCGGCGAGACGCAGGTATGGGACGTGCGTACCGGGCGAGAACTGGGCACGTTCAAGGAGTCCCGTGGGGGCTCCCAGGCCGTCGCCTTCAGCCCAGATGGTGAGCGCCTGGCCAGTGTCGGCAGCGAGAAGAGTGCTCCCATCGTGACCATCCGGGACGTTCGAAGCAGTCGAAATCTCTTCACATTCGGCGGCGGAAAGATCCTGGATGCGAGCCCCGATGGCCGTCATCTCGCCGGCGCTCTGCTCGCGGGTTGGCAGATGGGCCCTCAGGTTTTTCAGAACGTACAACGACTCATCCAGGGCGAGGTCCAGGTGTGCGATGCGCGCACCGGGTTGCCGCTCTGGTCCGGCAAGACGCACACGGGTGAGGTGCTCAGCGCCCGGTACAGCGGCGACGGCAGGCTCCTGGCCAGTGCCAGTGCCACGGTCACCGACAACTACACGAAATTTTCCGACGGTGAGGTGAAGGTCTGGGAGGCGCTTTCCGGTCGAGAGCTGAGCAGCTTTCGCCCCGCCAGAGGCGTCTCTTCCGGGATCGCCTTTCGCTCCGATGGCCAGGCCATTGCCGGCGGCTCCGACGAGGGCACGCTCCGGGTCTGGGACACAAAGGGGAACCAACTCCTGGCCTGGAAGGGACACGCGAGTCGGGTCACGGATATGGTCTACAGCCCTGGAAACCGCCACCTCGCCACGGGCTCGGTGGACGGCACCATCAAGATCTGGGAGGCGGCGACGGGACACGAGCTCGCCGTGTGTTCCGCTCACACCGGCGAAGTCTTGCGCGTCGTGTTTAGCCCGGATGGCGAAACCCTGGCCTCCGCCGGCAGGGACCAGAACGTCCGCCTGTGGAAGGCCCGAACCGGGGAGGAGCTCTTCGTCCTGCGTGGCCACGTCTCCTGGGTGACCGCCGTCTGTTTCAGTTCCGACGGCCGGCGTCTGCTCAGCGCGGCCTACAACCGCGATCCCAATACCGCTCGCGACGTTCCCGCCGAAATCAAGGTCTGGGAAACCAGGACCGGACAACAACTGCTGTCCTTTGCGGCCCTCGACGTGGGGGCCTCCAGTCTGTTCTTCCTGCCGGAAAGCCGGCGCCTGGTCGGCGCCTGGCAGGCCGTGAAGCTCTGGGACGCCCAGGACGAGCAGCCGGAGACGCTCACGCTGCAGGGGCACGTCAGCCCGGTAGGGAGTTTTGCCTTCAGTCCCGACGGTCCGTTCCTTGCCAGCACCCACCAGGACGGGTCAGCGCGGGTCTGGTCGCTGCGCAGCGGACAAGAGGTCTTCACCCTCCGCGAGCCCGGCGAGACCTTCCAGGCCGCCGGCTACAGCGCTGATGGGAAACGTTTGCTCCTCTCCAGTACCCCGCGGACGCCCGGGGGAAACCCGGTCCCGGCACCGGGCCGCCTGCGAGCCTGGGAGGTCGCCACGCAGACCGAGATAGTCCCTTGCACCGATCCGCCTCCGGCCGCCCAGCCTGGCGAGGTGCTCAGTCCAGACGGACAGTTCCGCGCCGTACTCAAGGGCGGTTCCCTGCGTCTCCACCGGACGGCAGACCTCACAGCGGACGCGGTGGAGAAACGCCAACAGGCGGAGGCCCTGACCAGCTTGCAGTCCCACCTGCAGGATGCCGCCGCCTGCGAGGCGAACAAGGAATGGCCGGGCGCCGAGCTCCACCTGAACGCCGCGCTCGCCGCCGAACGTCAGAACGCCCTGCTTCACCTCCGTCGTGGCGTGGTGCGAAGGGAACGCGGTCGGAACCAGGAAGCGGACGTGGACATTGCTGCCGCTGTCCGGCTCGATCCGACCTGTGCGCCGGCCCTGGCCTGGCAAGCGCGACTCTGCCTGGAAGCCGGCGACCGGATCGGCTACCGCAAGGCTTGTGCGTCCCTGGTCGCCCTTCCGTGTCACGCCAACGATCGTGGGCATTATGGTCTCGTGGCCGGGACTTGCCTGCTGGGCCCGGAGGCCGGGGTTGATCTCAAGCCGCTCCTCGAACCGATGGAGAAGGCCTTCACCGGCTGGAAATTTGACCCTAACTCATCCCTTTGGCGCCCCTCCACCGAGCTGCGTCTCGCGGGCGGCCTTCTTCTCCGCGTCGGCCGGGCCCGCGAGGCGGTTGAGCGGCTTCAGTTGGCCATCCAGGTTCGGTATGAGGTGACGATTCAGGACGAGCTGCTGCTGGCGCTGGCGTATCACCAGTTGGGCCAGGACGCGGAAGCCCATCAGTGGCTGGATCAAGCCCGGCTCTGGCTCGACCGTCCTCGGCTCACGACTCAGGTGAGCAGGATTCTGGCGGCCGGCTCGACGGGCACGCTGTCCACGGTCCTGACGGCATGCTTGGTGCCCGATCTTCCCGATTCGCGGACGCGCCGGCTCGGAGCGGAAACGTGGCTGGACGTACAGCTGCTCCTCCTCGAGGCGGAGTCGGCGCTGCGAGCGGCCAGACCGTGAACCGTCGGCGACTGCTTCCGGCAGCACGAACTACCTTCAAGGGTGCGCGATGGGATGTGTTGTGGCGGGGCCGAATGCGGGCTTGAGTTCGACGCCGGCCGCGAGCGGCGAACACATGAAGTGCAGCAACGCCGCAGTGGTCGGGTTGCTCAAGCGCGGGTTGAAACAGCTACGCGAACGACTGCAAGAACCGGAGTGAGCCATGAACGCAACCCAGGACAATGGTGAGCGGGAAGCGCGGCTGAACGAGGCCATCGCCGCCTATTACCAGGCGGTCGAGGCAGGCCAGACGCCGGTCCGGGACGAGTTCCTGGCACGCTACCCCGATCTGGCGGGGGAGCTGGCTTCGTTCCTGGCCGACAAGGCCCAGTTCGAGCGCGTGGCCGCGCCGCTGCCGCCGACGCTCGGGGGCCCAGGGCCGACCGACGCCGAACTGGGCAAGGTGCGATATTTCGGCGATTACGAGTTGCTGGAGGAGATCGCGCGCGGCGGCATGGGCGTCGTCTTCAAGGCGCGGCAGGTGTCGCTCAACCGCCTCGTCGCCCTGAAGATGATCCTGCGCGGCGAGTTGGCGTCCGACGCTGACGTGCGTCGCTTCCTCCAGGAGGCCGAAGCCGCCGCCAACCTCGACCACCCCAACATCGTGCCGATCTACGAAGTGGGAGAGCACGACGGCCGGCAGTATTTCAGCATGAAGCTGATCGACGGCGGCGGCAGCTTGTCCTCGATGAGCGGCGCGCCGAGGGCGAGCGCCGAGCAGCAGCGCCGGGTGGCGCGTCTGCTGGCAACGGTGGCGCGAGCGGTCCACTACGCGCATCAGCGCGGGATCCTGCACCGCGACCTGAAGCCATCCAACGTCCTGGTGGACGCTCGGGGGGAGCCGCACGTGGCCGACTTCGGCCTGGCGCGGCGTCTGGAGGGGAGCCAGGGAGCGACGCAGTCGGGGGCCATCGTGGGCACGCCGGCATACATGCCGCCGGAGCAGGCCACCGGCCGCAAGGACGTCAGCACGGCTGCCGACGTCTACAGCCTGGGGGCCGTGCTCTACGAGTTGCTCACCGGTCAGCCGCCCTTCCGCGGCGAGTCTCCGATGGAGGTGCTCCTGCAGGTGGTGGAGCGTGAGCCGCAGCGGCCCGGCGCTATCAACCCCGGGCTGGACCGCGACCTGGAGACGATCTGCCTGAAGTGTCTGGAGAAGGAACCGGGCCGGCGTTACGGGTCGGCGGAGGCCCTGGCGGAGGACCTGGAGCGCTGGCTACGGGGCGAGCCGATCCTGGTCCGTCCGAGCGGCGTCGGGGAACGGGCGCTCAAGTGGGCCCGACGGCACCCGGCGGTGGCAGCGGCGTATGCCCTGTTGCTGGTGGCGACGCTGCTGGGCACGGTGGGTGGGGCGGTGACCTGGCTCTGGCTGCGTGCCGAGGAGTCGCGCCGACAGGCGGAAATCGCGCGCGGGCTGGCCGAGGAGGCACGGCAGGAGGCGGAAGGCGAGCGCCGGCAGGCCGAAGTGGCGCGTCAGGATGCGGACACGGCACGGGAGGATGCTGCGCAGGCTCGCGACCGGCTGGCGGACGCCCATGCACGCTTGCAGACGGAGACGGACCTGCGGCAGACAGCCGACGCGAAGGTGATCCGGGTGACGCAGATGGCCCGCTACATCAGCAACCTGCAGCTGGCACAGCGGGAGTGGGAGACTTTCAACATCGTCCGGGCCGAACAGATCCTGGATGGCTGCCCGGACGACCTGCGCGGTTGGGAATGGTACCATCTGAAAGGTTGCTGCCGACGCCGCGCTTTTCCGTTTCCGGGGCACAACGGCACGGTCCACAGCGCGGTCTTCAGTCCGGATGGCAAGCGCCTGGCCTCGGTCGGCGCCGACGCGACGGTGAAGGTGTGGAACGCGCAGACCGGCCAGGCGATCCTCACCCTCAAGAGCCCCACCTCCCATATCAGCAATGTGTGCTTCAGCCCGGATGGCAAGCGCCTGGCCTCGGCCGACGGCAAGGTGTGGGACGCTGCCAGCGGCAAGGAGCTGCTTGCCTTCCAGGGGCAGAAGGGCTTTGTCAACAGCGTCTGCTTCAGCCCGGACGGCAAGCACCTGGCCTCGGGCAGCAAGGTGTGGGACGCGCAGACCGGCCAGGAAATCCTCTCCCTCGTGGCCCCAGGCCATGTCAGTAGCGCATGCTTCAGTCCCGATGGCCGGCGCCTGGCCGCGACCGGCAACGGGGAGGCGGACGATGCGCTGCGGACATTGACTCGTCATTACGGATGGGTGAAGGTGTGGGACGTGGCCAGTGGCCAGGAGCTGCTGTCCCTCCAGGGCACGGATCGGGCGTACACTTTCAGGAGTGCGTGCTTCAGCCCGGATGGCAAGCGCCTGGCCTGTGCCAACAGTAAGACCATGAAGGTGTGGGAAGCGGCCGGCGGCCAGGAACTGCTTGCCCTCGAGGCGCACACAGGCGATGGCCATGTCAGCAGCGTGTGCTTCAGCCCAGACGGCAAGCTCCTGGCCAGCGCCGCCTTTGACAGGACTGTGCGTCTGTGGGACGCGCAGACCGGCCGGCAGCAGCTGACCCTCCTGGGGCACACCAGCTCCGTCACCAGTGCGTACTTCAGCCCCGACGGCAAGCGCCTGGTCTCGGCCGGCTCTGACGGGACAATGAGGGTGTGGGAGTTGGCCGGCGGCCAGGAACAGTTGACCTTGCAGGGGCACACCTCCGACGTCACCCACGTCTGCTTCAGCCCGGACGGCAACCGCCTGGCCTCGGCCGGCTCTGACCAGACGGTGCGGGTGTGGGACTTGGCTGGCCAGGAACTGCTCACCTACAAGGGGCACGCCGCTCTCGCGAGTCGTGTCACCAGCGTGTGCTTCAGCCCCGACGGCAAGCGCCTGGCCTCAGCCAGCGAGGCGGGAGTACACGTGTGGGACGCGGCCGGCGGCCAGAGGGTGCATTCCCTCCAGGGGCATCCGTTACGGCCCAACGGCTTTGGCAGCGTCTGCTTCAGCCCGGATGGCCGGCGACTGGCCGCGTGGAGCTGGGACGACCATACGGTAAAGGTGTGGGACGCAGCCGGCGGCCAGGAGCAGCTTTCCATTCAGCCCGACGGCTACCTCACCGGCGTGTGCTTCAGCCCGGATGGCAAGCGCCTGGCCTCGGTGAGCTGGAAGCGGATCGGCGCGACCAGTACCGTTGTGCACGGAGAGGTGAAGCTGTGGGATGCAGCCAACGGCCAGGAGTTACTTTCTTTCCAGGCACACAACGCCACGATCACCCACGTCTGCTTCAGCCCGGACGGCAAACGCCTGGCCACCGCCTCGGTTGACCAGACCGTGAAGGTGTGGGACGCGACCAGCGGCCGGCAGCAGCTGACCCTTCAGGGGCACACCTCCGACGTCAACAGCGTGTGCTTCAGCCCGGATAGCAAGCGCCTGGTCTCGGCCAGTACCGACCGGACGGTGAAGGTGTGGGATACGGCCGGCGGCCTGGAGCTGCTTGCCCTCCAGGGGCACACCTCCAACGTCACCAGCATTTGCTTCAGCCCGGATGGCAAGCGCCTGGCCTCGGCCGGTTCTGACAAAACGGTGAAGTTGTGGGACGCGACCGATCTGCCTGAAAAGCCTGGCCCCAAAGAGGCGATCCCGAACAAGTAAGGCATCCCGGGAGTAGACGATTGACGACGTGTCTCTCGATGATGTCGGCAATCCCGGAGCGGCTGAGTCGGCCTCTGGCGGTTCACGAACAGGTAAGCAGCCCGGCCGGACTAGATGTGTTACGCCTCGAGACGTTGGTGCAACTGTTACACCGTGCTTTCCCACAGCAGGCGGCTGCGTCATCTCCGGCCCGTGCCCAGCAACTCGACCTTGTAGGGCCGCACCAGCCTCAGCCAGGAGATCCGTGTGTCCACCACTTCAAGGCCGGGACCTGTCGAGTACCTGAATGATGCGCACAGCCCGGAACGCCATGAATTCGCCGACCGCCTGAAGCTCGTAACGCGGCACGATCCATATTTCGATCCGCGGAAGATGCAATCGAATCGCATCGGGGGTTGGCCAAACCCATCTTGACGGCGAAGACGCGGCGAGGGAAGATACCGGCTGCTGGACAAAAAGCGCGCAGGGCGACGGCGTGATTCGGCAGGATTTCCGAGGTCCAGCCACGGAGGGATTGCTATGGGACGGTTGTCTCCTGTCGGCCTGGCCTTCGTGGTCCTTCTGCTGCTTGTGGGCAAGCCCTCGGCCGTCGAGCCTGACAAGCAGCCGGAGGCCCCAAAGAGCTACACCCTGTCCTGCAAACTATTCCGCACGGAGTTGGTGACCGGCTCAGACGGGAAGGCCGTTCTGGATAAAAGAGAGGTCCTGGTTCCCGACCTGACGTCCCTGGAGGGAACGCGAGCAGAATACCATACCGGGGGGAAACTGGAGGACACACCCTACGGTTTCCGGGTGCAATTCGAGGCCACCCCGGCAACGGGAGACAAGGTGCGGTTGGACCTTCTGGTCGAGGACAGCCTGGCGGACGTGGGGCGGCGTCCGATCGTGCGGTCGCAGCGTCAGCAAGTTGTCAGACGTGTCACGCTCGGCAAGCCTTTCAAACTGGACCTTTACAAGAACGCTGAGGGCGAGGGAGTCTGGGTCGAGTTGACGCTCAGGGAGGCGCTGGACGACAGCCCATTGCCCGACAAGCCCTGAGCGTGTCCCTGCCCCGACCTCAGCGTCGGGTTATCACGCTGCTCATCGCCCGCTTCATTTCTCCGGTTCGATCCGTATTTTCTTTGCCCTGGTCAGGGCCTCCGCGACTTTCTCATGTGCCCGGGCAGCACGATCACTCCCAGCATCGCCTCCCCGTCGTCCACCTCGAAGGCGGACTGAGCATTGAAGACAAGTTTGGTCGAGTAGGTAGCGCCGACGTTGCGGCCATATCGTTCGATGCAGCGGCTACCGCACATTTTCAGATGGGCACGAACCGGCCAAAGGAGACACCCACATGACTTCCTGAGTTCTGGCCTGCTGCACTTTTCTCAGTCCGAACAACCGCTTCCTGACTTTCGGCAGTCGCTCGGCTAAAATAGTACTCGACCGAAGCCCCCAGGCGGCGAGGTCGCCGTGCCGGCCTGATTCTCTGCTATTCCGTTCCGTGGGAAGGAAGATTGATGATCGGCAAGACGGTCGGCCACTATCACATTACCTCCAGGCTCGGTGCCGGCGGCATGGGGGAAGTCTTTCTCGCCGACGACACCCGGCTGGAACGCCAGGCCGCCATCAAATTCCTGCCGGCGGAAATGGCTGCGGAACCGGGGCGGCGACAGCGCTTTCTCACCGAGGCCAGGGCCGCTTCGGCGCTCAACCACCCGCATGTCTGCATCGTGTACGACGTGGGCGAGACCGACGACGGGCTCCCCTATATCGCCATGGAATTCGTGGGCGGCCAGTCCCTGGCCGTCGTGGCGAAACAGCAGCCGCTCGACATCTTCCGCGTCGTCGAGATCTCGGCTCAGGTGGCCGACGCCCTGGATACCGCTCATGCCGGCCATATCGTGCATCGCGACATCAAGCCGGCCAACATCTGTCTCAACGAGCGGGGCCAGGTGAAGGTCCTCGACTTCGGCCTGGCCAAGCGGATGCCTCAGGGCACCCAACGGCCGGACGTCACCCAGGACCTTCAACAAACGCAACAGGGGCAAGTGCTCGGGACCCCCAACTACATGAGCCCCGAACAGGCGCTGGGCAAGGAGCTCGATCACCGCACCGACATCTTCAGTATCGGCGTCGTCCTCTACGAACTGACGACCGGGCAAAGGCCGTTTACCGGAACCAACTTTGCCGAGATCGTCAACAACATTGTGCATTCCCAGCCGACGGCCATCGCCCGGCTCAACTACAACGTTCCGCCCGAGTTGGAGCGGATCACGCTCAAGTGCCTGCAGAAAGCGCCCGAGCGCCGCTACCAGACAGCCCGGGAGCTGCTGGTCGATTTGCGGAACCTGGCGCGGGAGCTCGAACATGGCCTGTCGGCCACCGGGCCGGCAATGGTCAGCCGCCTGGAGGCGACGTCGTCGTACGCGGGACATCGTGGTGGGTCGGCAGCCGAACCGTTGTCGCTGGAGAAGCTGAAGACCAGCGACGTGCTGTTGAATTATGCGGCGATTGACGATTACCCGCTGCAGGAGGGCAAGCCCGGCTGGGTGTCGCAGTTGCATCGCAACCTGGAAGTGCGGATGGAGCAACTCTCGGGCGAAAAGGTGCGCATCGCCCGCCTGCCGGAGGATGCGATTTCACCGGCGCTCGAGGCCGAACTGCTACGGCAGGTCCCCCAGGCCAAGGCCATGATCTCGGTCGTCTCGCCCCCTTTCATCAAGTCCGAACTGTGCCGACGGGAGGTGGAACAGTTCTGGCACGGCGCGGTGGAGACCGGGGGCCGCTACATCAAGGACAAATCGCGTCTGTTGAAGGTACTCAAGACTGCCGTCTCCGAACAGCAGATGCCGCGACAGCTCCTCGACATCTTCTCGCCGCTGTTCGGGTTTGAGTTCTTCGAGCTCGATGCCGACACCGGGCGCGTCCGCGAGTTCGACGAGACCTTTGGACCGGTGCTGAAGCAACGCTTCTTCGAGCGGGTGTACGATCTGGCCTACGATGGCTGCCAGGTCCTGAGCTTGCTGAAACAGGTCCGCGACGCTTCCGCAACGACGCCGGGCCCTCATCGGCGCTGGGTGTATCTGGCCACGACCACGTCGGACGTCGCGGACGAGCGCGACCGCATCAAGCGCGAGTTGCTCGAACGGGGGCATGTCGTGTTGCCCGATGCGCCGCTGCCGCTGCCGGCGCGCGACGTCGAAACGGTGGTGCGCGACTGCCTGGCCAAGTGTACCATCGCCATCCACCTGCTGGGCGTGCGTTACGGGGTGACGCCGGAAGACTCGGCCGAATCGCTCCCCGCCTTGCAGGTGCGACTGACGGCCGAACCGGCTTGCAGGCCGGACCTGCAGCGCCTGATCTGGATGCCGGGGGGCGAATCCGCCGACGAGCGCCAGCGCGCGTTCGTTCGCCGCGTGCAGGAAGATCCAGCCCTCCACCAGCGCGCGGAAATCATCGAAGGCAACTTGAACCTGCTCAAGAAGGACCTCATTCGCCGCCTGACGCCGCCCGAGGAAAAGCCGAAAGCGGCAGCCCCCGCGAAGTCGCCGGGCGGGGCACCGAAGCTCTATCTGATCTGCGACCCGAAAGATGAAGCGACCGTGGAAGCCCTGGAGGACTACCTGTTCGCCCAGGGGCTGGAAGTCATGCTGCCTGCATTCGATGGAGAGGATGCCGACGTGGCGGCGCTGCACCAGGACAACCTGCTGACCTGCAACGCGGTCCTGATTTACTACGGCGCAGCCCCCAAGGCCTGGGTCGATATCAAGCTGCGCGAGCTGCTCAAGGCGGCCGGCTACGGGCGCCCGGCGCCGATCGCGGTCCAGGCGGTCTACATCGCGCCCCCCGATGATCGCCGCAAGGAGCGGTTCCAATCGCACCAGGCCGACGTGATCCGCCAACCGGGCGAGTTCCAGCCGAGTGCGGAGCTCGACGCCTTCGTCGGCAGGATCAAGGAGGTGTCCGCATGAGCCCTGCACCTGCCAAAATAAGCCCCTTTCCCGGCTTGCGACCCTTCACCCAGCAAGAGGACTACCTGTTCTTTGGCCGCGAAGAGCAGACGCTGGAGCTGTTGCAGCGCCTGGGCAGCAACCGTTTCGTGGCGGTCGTGGGCACTTCGGGCAGCGGCAAGTCGTCGCTGGTCCGCTGCGGCCTGTTGTCGGAGCTGCTGGGCGGCAGGATGCTCGCGGCCGGCGCCTCGTGGGAGATCGCCGTCACGCATCCCGGCGGCAATCCCCTGGCGCTCTTGACCGACGCGTTGCTGGGGGCCGACCTCTATGATCGCGAGAAAGAACACGCCCGCGAAAACCTGCTGGCCACGCTGAGCCGCAGTCATTTCGGCCTGGTCGAGGCGGTCAAGCAGGCCGACCTGGGCGCGGGGACCAACTTTCTGCTGGTCGTCGATCAGTTCGAAGAGATCTTTCGTTTCCACGAAGCCGGCCAGACGCAGCAGGAAGCCGCCAACGAGTTCGTCAGCCTGCTGCTGGAAGCGGCGGCGCAGAAGGAGGTGCCGATCTACGTCGTGCTGACGATGCGTTCCGACTTCATCGGCGAGTGCGGGCAATTCGAAGGCCTGGCCGAGAGGGTCAATCGGGGCGAGTTCCTGATTCCGCGGCTGACGCGCGAGCAATACAAGCGCGTCATCGAGGGGCCAATCAAGGTCGCCGGCGGGCAGATCGCGCCGCGGCTCTTGCAGCGGTTGCTGAACGATCTCGGTCAGCAGGCGGATCAACTCCCCTGTCTGCAGCATGCCCTGATGCGGACCTGGGACGTCTGGGCCGGGAATGGCGACAGCGAGGCGCTCGATTTGGACGACTACCAGCGCGTCGGCAAGATGTCGCAGGCCCTGTCGCTGCACGCCGACGAGATCTACCAGTCGCTGGACAGTGATCGCCGGCGTGCCCTGTGCCGGGGGATGTTTCAGGCATTGACGGTGGAGGAAGCGAACCACCGCGGCATTCGTCGTCCGCAGCGGCTGGGGCGCTTGTGTCAGATCCTGGAGGTCCCAGCCGACGAACTGCGACCGATCATCGACGCCTTCCGGCAAAGCGGCGTGACGTTCTTGATGCCGTCGCCCGAGGTCGAGCTGACTGACCCGACGATCATCGATATTTCGCACGAAAGCCTGATGCGCGTCTGGGTGCGGCTGCGGCAGTGGGTCGAGGAAGAAACGCAGGCCGCCGGCATCTACCACCGCCTGTCCGAAAGCGCCGACCTGCACAAACGGGGGCAAGCGGGGCTGTATCGCGACCCGGAACTGGGCATCGCGCTGGCGTGGCGGGAAGCCAAACGTCCCAACGCCGCCTGGGCCGAGCGTTACCGCCCGGGTTTTGCCGTGGCCATGGGGTTTCTCGAGGCGAGCCGGGAGGCCGGCGTTGCCGAGGAGCAAGCGCGCGAGGCCGCGAGGCAGCACGAGTTGGAGCAGGCACAACAACTGGCCGAGGCCCAGCAACTGCGCTTGGAGCAACAGCAGCGTTCTGCCCGCAAGTTGCGAACGATGATCGCCGGCCTTACCATCGTGGCAGCCATCGCCGTGATCGCCTGCGTCACCGCGCTGGTGGCTCGCAACGAGGCCGGGAAGTTGGCGCGAATCGCTGATGCAGAAGCGGAAAAGGCCCGCAACAACGCGCAGCGAGCGGAGCAAGCTCAGCACGAGACGGAAGAGGCCCTCACGAAGGTGGCGAGCAGCCTGACCAAGGCCGAGAAGGCCGAACAGGTTGCGCGCGCCGCCGAAGAAGGGGACCGCAAGCTGCTGTACACGACCGACATGCGACTGGTCCCGTTTGTCTGGCGCGACGATCGCAGCACGGCCGAGCAGCTGCGTGTGCTGCTGGCAAAACACGTTCCCGACCCCCAGGCCACCCTCGAGAAGCCCGATCTGCGCGGCTTTGAGTATTACTACTACCAGCACCTGCTGGAAAGCAGCGCCGCTGTTTACTCGGGGCATGCGGGCCCCGTCGCTGACGGCGCTTTCACCTCGAACGGCCAACTGGTCACGCTGGATCAGAACGGCCAGGTGCGGCGCTGGAACCTGGATTCTCAGGACGAGGACACGGCGAGTCGACGCGACCTGCAGCAGGGAGGTGCCGCGGTCCGCGTCCTGTCCCCCGACGGACGGTTCGCCGCGCTGGCGGAAGGGAACAGGGCCCGCGTTATCGACCTGCGCACCGGTAAAGAGCAGTTCCAGATCGAGTCCGCCAACGCGCTCGCGCGGCGTCTGATCTTCTCACCGGACAGCAGCAAGTTGGTCATCGTCGACAACAAGATTCGGTGGTGTGACACCGCCGGCGGCCAGGTGATCGCCTCAGTTGGTCAGCAATACACTCGCGGATCCGGCCTGGCCCTGTCTGCCGATGGTCTGACGCTGGCGGTTGTCGGCCACGGACTGCTTGGTCATCACTGTTCGATCTTTCGACTGGACGCAGCCGCGCAGACCGTGACTCCACAGGCCTGGGATGTGGGGCCCGGAGGGACCTTGAGTGCCGCCGCGTTGAGCCCGGAGGGCCGGCTGCTTGCCGTGGGCACGAAGATGTCCGGGATCGTCACCGTGTATGACGCAGTCACAGGCCGCCAGATCGCTCAGCACGGTTCCGCGCATGCGTCCGGCATCTCGGCGCTGACCTTTTCCGGCGACGGCGACAAGTTGGTGACGGCGGACGTCGCGGGGACGATCAAGATCTGGGAGGATGCTCGGAAACTGACCTCGAAGCGCGCCGCTTCCATGACGTTCAAGGGGCATGAAGCGGCGATCACCCATCTTAATTTTTCTACCGACGACAAGCAACTCGTCAGTACCAGCGCCGACAAGACGGCCAGAGTCTGGCACCTGGATCACGCCGGCGCGGCAATTCGTGTCCTGGAAAAGCCCGGCAGTAACTGCCAAATGGCGAGGTTCTCACCCGATGGGCTATGGATCGCCGCCGCCGACGCCCGCAGCGTGCGGCTGTGGGATGCCGCCACCGGGAAACTCGTGCGGGAATTGTCGGCCGGCGACAAGGGCCGAGTCTTCAGCGTGGCGTTCTCGCCCACCGACCCCCGGCTGCTGGCTGTGGGCTACGGCGGCCAGGCCGATGTTTCTCATGTCGCGCTGTGGGACATCGATGCCGGAACGGAACTGGCGCGGTTGCCGGGAGCGACTGATCTGCCTGACTTCACTCTGGACGTGAACACCGGCGCGGTCGGTGCTCTGGCGTTCTCGCCTGACGGGAAATACCTGGTCGCCGGCTTCGGTTCGCCGAATCATTTTACGATCACAAGCGCCCCCAATCCGCTCAAGGTCTGGGAGGTCGCCACGCGACGACTGATCCGACGCTTGAGCGGACACACGGGTTACTGTGTTTCCCTCGACTTCGCCAGGGATGGGACGCAACTGGCCAGCGGTAGTCGCGACGGGACGGCGATCATCTGGTCGACCGCGTCCTGGAAAGCGACCCGAACGCTTCAGGCTCCCGATAACGACCCTCTCGCGGTCCAGGCCAGAGCGAACGTGGTCGAAGACGTGGCCTTCTCACCCGACGGCAAGTCCCTGGCCATGGCAAGTCGCGAGGGGAGCGTGCTGTTGTGGGACGTCGCCGGCGGAAAACCCCCGGAAACTCTCAAGGGGCATTCGAATGCGGTCCGCGCTGTGGTGTTTTCCCCGGATGGGCGCACCCTGGCGACAGGCGGCGGTGACCAGACGGTGCGCCTCTGGAACGTCGAGACGCGTCGCGAACTGATGCAGTTGGATTCCGGCAAAGTCGAATTGGGAGGAGTGCGGTCTCTGGCGTTCTCGCCCGATGGTAAGCACCTGCTGGCCGGGGGCGCCAAGGGGACCGCCTTCTGGTCCACCGCGCCGGTCGTCTGGAACGATCCCGACCGAGCCGCCGCTGCTCTGCGCCTGCTGCCGGCGAACGCCGATTTCCCGAGCCGGGCTCGCATGTTGTCCGAAAACCTCCGGCTGCATGAAGCGCTGGCAAAACTCGACTCCAACGATACGCAGGTCCAGGCCGCCGTGGCCGGCATACGCGCGAACTGGCATGCCGCGCACGGGCGCTGGGCCGAGGCCGCCAGGGAGCATGATCGCCTTCAGAAACTCAGTCCCGATGGGCCCCAGTCCTGGCTGCGAACGCCTGGCCTGCTCCGCGTGGCCACGGCGCTCTTTCACGAGGGGCGCCCGGCCCTGGCGGCCGCCCTTTTGACCGGCGGCGCGAAACGTCGCGCCCAGGACGGTCTGGCGCCGGTTGCCGAGACCGTCGGCCTGGGTTTCCGGCATGAGCAGCAACCCGGCGCCCCCCGAATCACGGAACTGGTTCCCGGTTCGCCCGCCGCGGGCAGCAAACTGCGCGCGGGTGACGTCCTGTTGAAGGTCAACGACGTTGACGTGACGGATGCAACCCCTCCCATGATCACCGATTTGCTCAAGGGCGCAGCCGGGACCAAGGTTCGTCTGACCGTACGGCATCCGGGAAGCGACCAGACAGAAGACGTGCAACTGGTACGGGAAAAGTACCTGTTCGATCTGGAGACCGGCGAGTTGTGGCGTCCCTTGCTCGCCGCGGTCGAAGCAGGGCTGGCCAAGGATCCCCGCGACGCTGGACTGCTCGAGCTCCGCGCCGAACTGGCCGGTCAGTGGTCCGATTCGAAGGCCCAATCAGCCGACTATACGGCGGCCATCGCAGCCCTTTCTGAGGAGGCCCCCGAGGCCGTCGCCGTCGCTCTCAAGCGGCTGTACGGCCGCCGCGGCAACGCCTACGTCCGACTGGAAAGATGGCACGAGGCCCTTGCCGACTTCGCCCATGCCATCACGAGGGAAACGACCGATGAAGAGCTCCTGAACAATCAGGCGCGGGCGCTCACCGCCGTAATGCTGCGACCAAAGAAACAAGATGCGGCGACGCTATTTGCGGGCCCATGGGTCGGGCTCGCCACGGCTTACTGGCTGGGTCGTGACCAGCAGGCCATTGACCAGCTGGTCGAGGGACGCCCGAAGCCGGCGGGCCGGATCGGCGACGTGTTCATCCAGGGCCCGGACAAGGACTGGCCCCGCGCGGTAGCAATTTACAGTCGGGGGATCACGGCGCAGACACCCGATGTCGAGCTGCTCTCGAAGCGGGCTCGCGCCTATGAGGCGCTCAAGAATTGGGAAGCCGCCGCCGCCGACTGGTCGCGGGCCGCGAGCGGGAACCCAGAAGAGGCCAAACTGCTCGCCGACTTCGGACAACGACTTGCCGGCGGCGGCCAGGCTCTGTTGGCGAACGCCCAGTTTGAAAAGGCTCAAGCCCTTTACGAACAATTGTTGGGCGCGGGCCCTGAAAATGAACTGACGGCAACGGAGCTCGCGCAACTGCTCTTGAATAAGCACGAAAATGGGCAAGCCGCGCGCTGGACGGTGCTCAAGCCCACGGAGATGAAGTCCAAAGGCGGTGCAACACTGACCAGGTTGCACGATGATTCCATTCTGGTTGGGGGCGTGAGCCCCGCTCAGGACACGTACACCTTCGTCGCCCCAACGGACCTGCCGAGGATTGTGAGCATTCGACTCGAAGCGCTGGCCCATGAGTCGCTTGCCAAGGGCGGCCCCGGCCGCGCTCCCTGGGGCAACTTTGCCTTGAGCGAGATTTCGTTGAAGGCCGAACCGCTTGCTGGTGCCGGTGCGACAACCACAGTGAAGGTCATCAATCCGCAGGCCGATTTCGAGCAGAAAGGCTATCCGGTCGCGGCGTCGCTGGATGGTAACTCGGGAACCGCGTGGTCGATCGTTCCGCAAGTCGGCAAAAATCATTTTGCGGTTTTTGAGATCGAATCAGCGCGGCAAAACGGCTTCCCGGGAGGAACGAAACTCACTTTCACGCTCGACTTTCAGTTCAACATCAAGCACTCCCTTGGCCGTTTCCGCCTGTCGGTCCGCGGGGATCCGACCACTTTTGAACGGGAAGCGCAACGCATTGCCGTCATGAACGAGGCCGATCCCTGGTCAAAACTCGCCGGCGCTTACGTTCTGACCGGCGACGCCGGGCGGGCAGCCGACGTGCTGGCAAAATCGACAGCATTGAATGGGCCCGCTGCCTGGCTCGAAAGCGGCGTCTTGACCGACGAAGTCCTCGATGCACTGCAAGCCGGGCATCCTGATTTCTACGCGGCCCTGTTGCCCCGCTCAGCGAGCGCCGCCGCGGAACGAGGACAGATTGATCAGGCGCGTAGCCTTTACGGGCGTCTCGTCAAGTTGCAGCCGGAGAAGGGATTGTGGAAGGAGCGGGCCGAGCAACTTCGGCCGGGTGTGCTCGCCGCCTGGCATTTCGATACGGGCCCCGGACAATGGGGCCTCATCAACAATTGTAAGCTCTCGGTGCAGGAGGGCGTGCTCACCGCGCGAACGACCGGGCCCGATCCCCACTTCTCGACGCCGGTCAGCAGCCCGGCCGGCGGCAAGGCCCTTGTCCTGCGGTATCGCACGGACGAGACTTTCCCAATGCGGGTCTTTTGGGCCGATGCGTCTGGTAACTTCGATGACTCCCGTAGCCGGCATTTTCCGATTCCGGCGTCCGCAGGCGCGTGGCGAGAAATCTCACTTCCTTTCTGGTGCAAGGAAACACTCGGGCAGTTGCGCCTGGGCCCCGATACAGCCGACAAGCACCCGCTGGAAATCGATTCGATCGTGTTGCGGGACCTCGAGCCGGCCGAGTTCTTGAGCGCGGCCGCCGGCGCTGCGGACAGGATAGCGATCATCGACCACGTCTACGACCAACAGCAATTTGCCTTCGCCACGCGCCTCTGGGCCGAGGCGCTGGCAAGCGACCTGAAACTCAGGGACGACCGCCAGACGCAGCCCCGCTACAAGGCCGCCCGTGCCGCAGCGCTGGCTGCCTCCGGGCAAGGCAAGGACGAGCCGCCGCTCGACGACGCGGCGAAGGCGAAACTGCGCGGTCAGGCGCTCGCCTGGCTGAAGGCCGAGCTGACTGCCTGGACCGAGTTCCTCGACTCCGACCCGCCCCTGGCCGGCCCGGCCATCGTGCAGGCCCTGAGCCACTGGCAGAAGGACACAGACCTGGCGGGCCTCCGCGACGCCGCGGGCCTGGCCAATCTGCCCGCGGACGAGCAGAAGCCGTTCGCCCAGTTGTGGGCCGACGCGGCAGCGTTGCTGAAGAAGGCCCAGGAGAAGCCGAAATAGCCATGGTGAGCAGCTGGGGAGCGGGGTGGTTTGCGAAAGCAAACAGGGCCGTTACTTGCGCCATGAATTCGCCGACCGCGTGGAGCTCGTAAGGCAGCACGAGCTATATTTCGATTGGCAAACCCATCTTGACGGAGAAGACGCGGCGAGCGAAGATGCCGGCCGCTGGACGAAAAGACGCGCAGGATGAGTGCGTTCTTCGGCAGGGTTTCCGAAGTCCAGCCACGGAGGGATTGCTATGGGACGGTTGTCTCCTGTCGGCCTGGCCTTCGTGGTCCTTCTGCTGCTTGTGGGCAAGCCCTCGGCCGTCGAGCCTGACAAGCAGCCGGAGGCCCCAAAGAGCTACACCCTGTCCTGCAAACTATTCCGCACGGAGTTGGTGACCGGCTCAGACGGGAAGGCCGTTCTGGATAAAAGAGAGGTCCTGGTTCCCGACCTGACGTCCCTGGAGGGAACGCGAGCAGAATACCATACCGGGGGGAAACTGGAGGACACACCCTACGGTTTCCGGGTGCAATTCGAGGCCACCCCGGCAACGGGAGACAAGGTGCGGTTGGACCTTCTGGTCGAGGACAGCCTGGCGGACGTGGGGCGGCGTCCGATCGTGCGGTCGCAGCGTCAGCAAGTTGTCAGACGTGTCACACTCGGCAAGCCTTTCAAACTGGACCTTTCCAGGAACGCCGAGGGCGAGGCAGTCTGGGTCGAGTTGACGCTCAAGGAGGCGCTGGACGACAACCCACTGCCCGAGAAGCCCTGAGCATGTCCCTGCCCTTGGCCAACCTTTCCCACAGGATTGCCTTGGCGTTTCTGGCCTGGTCATCGGGGGTAGACTGCGCGAGCCCAGGGAGCACATTGAGGCCTCTCAAGCAGCGCACAAGAATAAGAAGCGGCGAGAAGAACTCTCGGAACGCGAACGAGGCGGTCTCCGCGGTCTGGGCAAAGAATTGTTTTGCGCTGGTCATGATCGGCTTCCTCCACCACAACTCCTTCAGGAAACGCCAGTTTCTGATGCGGATCGCTCGCCGGAGGCGTATCATGGGCCCCGATAATTGACAGGTTCGCCGCCAACATTCCACCTTGTGTCCAGCTTCCCACGTCCGTAAAATCAAGGGGGAAAGTTGATGGACGTTCTAGACGCTTCCGGACGACCACCCGTCAAAATCAATGCCGGCACGGCTCTGAAGGAGTACTGTCATGCCTACTGAGATGCTGGACCAACTCCAGGGGGACAAACTCCGGGGGCTTGAGGCAATCATTGATTCCTACGCAACCGCCACTGTTACGGAGGGTGGGGAAGATGAAGCTGCCGTTATTGCCGACTTCTTCGTCGATGAGGGGATTGGGGTGAGGCAGAGCTCCTTGCGTCTTTGGGACCACCACTGGACGAGGGCACTGGCAGGGAAAATACCGGACCAGCGGGAACGCGGAGCGAAACTCCTATCCCTACTGGAGCGGGGCGGGCACATCATTCGTCGTGGGGCAGCGCTTGCCCGAGCCTACGCCGATTTATCGGGCCACGAAGTCGCCCGGCTGGCTCAGTTTGAGGAACAGAGCAAGGCGTTCCCGCTTTGGGTTAACTCATGCAAGGCACGTTGGGAAATGCTGGGCAGGCCTCGCAAGCCTCTCAACCGTGAGAGGATTGCCGAGTCGCAGGCGGCCTACGAGCGCGGCGAGGGCGAGCCCGTCTCTGATGTCATTGCCAGGCTGGAGCAAGGCGGGCCGTTAGTCAAGGAATAAGCTCATGCGCAGGCTCATCATCTGGCCGAGCATCAGCCGGTAGTCCCGCCGGAGGAATCGCAGCGGAGAATAAGGTAGCTAACGCTGTGAGGACCGATTCTGCCCGGTCAAAGTTACATTCAGCATCATTCGGTGGACAGTGTCCTCGAACTCGAATATCCTGTGCCATCTTGTCTGGTAGCCGAACAAAGTGGGTTTCCACATCGTGAGCCAACCGCCCCGGCCAGAGCCACTTGCCGTCCCATCGCGTGGTCCCCAGTTCCGGAAGAACTTTCCCGCATTCACGACATCTCATGGAGCTCTGTGGGGTGATAAGATATGTTGGAGCAGATCGCAGGTATCTCAAGATCAAGTCGAGATCGTCAGGTCGCCACCCGATATCGACTAATTCTTGTTCAGATGGGATCTGCGAACGGTCAAACCCAAACTCGCTCACCCAACCGTACCACTCGTGCGGCCATTGATGGTGCAGTGACGCCATGAGGGTTCCTCTTGCGCATACCCCAGAAATTGTGTCGTCGCTATCCCACCGTTCAATCTGCACGCTTCTTGCGCTTGGGAGCCTTCAGCGCTGCGGCTCGCTTCGCAACGAACTCAGAATCGTCGCCGCCATGGAAGAAGATCATGCCGTGCAGTTCGTCGCCCTTCACCACAGCCCAGCCTCGTCCCTGCGCTGGCTCCATCTCGTCGTTGCCGTCCCAGGTCCATTCAACGGCTGGCTCGCCCTCCCGTGAGGTCGGATGACAGTCCATGTTGCCGTGAACATAGCCGAAGTGGAACGCACCGCCCCCCTTCTCGTCGAACTCGAAGTAACCTTCTTCTTCCTCGTTGATGAAGTCTTCGTCCCAGGCCGACATTGAGATGATGCGCCAGCGGCCGCTGAACGGTGACTGCGACTTTGCTTTTGCCATTCTTTTGCTCCCTTGTTTTCTCTGCAGCAGTGGGCCCACACCTGAAACGCAGGGTGTGAGTCCCATGCTCTGCGCCCGCTCCTGCTTGGTCCCTGGCTGTTCCAGTAGTCCCCTGCACAGCTGTTTCAAGAGTGCTGAGATAGTTTCTCATCCTGCACCAGCCCCAACGGCCTCCGCCCGTTCTCATTTGCCGCAGGAGCGGGGGCCTCGGCCTTTTCCGGTTCAAGCGTGACCAGCACACACTTGAACGCCGGTGTCCTCGACAGCGGGTCGGTCGTCGTCGGCACCAGGACGTTCGCCTCCGGGTAGTACATCAGCGCGTTGCCCTCGCGCACGTCAAACGCCCGTACCAGGATGCCGAACAGCGCCCCCGCGACACTTCGGACCGTCACGCGCTGATTGACGCGCAGCCCCAATCTCTCGATGTCCTTGCGGTTCAGCAGGATCACGTCGCGCCGCTCCTGGCCCCGGTAGATGTCCTCCTCCTCGTAGACCACCGTATTGAACTGGCCTTCCGAACGCACGGTCATCAAGCGTAGTTGATTGGCCCCGGTTTTCAGCGACGGCAGGGGATGGACCACGAAACGCGCCTTGCCGCTGGGCGTGGGGAAATGCGGAGTGTGGAAGGTCCGACCGGGGATATGGAACTCCTGCCGCGTCTGGTCGATGGTCGCGACCTGTTCGTAGCCCGGGATGATGCGGGCGATCATTTCGCGCAGTTGACAGTGGCGTTCCAGGCCTTCCCAGCTCACCGGAGAGGAGGTCCCCAGCACGCGCTGGGCCACCCCGGCGATGATCGCCACCTCACCGCGTGGTCCTTCCAGCCGTTTCTGACCGCCGTCGCTGAGGCGCACATAGTTGAACATTGACTCCTGGGTCGTTGCCTCGGCCTCCTCGTCGCGGGCCAGGACAGGCAAGATCAGCGTGGACTGAGCTCGTCCCCAGGCGTGGCCGGTGTTCAGGGTGGTGTTGAGGTAGGTGATCAGTTCCAGGCGACCGAGGGCCTTCTGGGCGAAGCCCGCGTCCGGGTTGCTGCCGAAGAGGTTGCCGCCCAGGCAAAAGGCCGAGCGCAGTTCACCGCGCTCCGCCGCTTGCATGCAGGCCATGGTGTCGAGGCCCGGCGTGCGCGGCAATTGTACTTTCAGGTGGGTCTCGAGGTTGTCGAGGACCTGTTGCTTCAAGTTCGGCACCACACCGACCGAGCCCATGCCCTGCACGTTGGAGTGGCCGCGGATCGGCAACAGGCCCGCATGCGGTCTGCCGACCATGCCGCGCAACAGTGCCAGGTTGATGATGGCCTGGACGTTGGCCACCCCGTGCTCGTGGTGGGTGATCCCCATTGTCCAGCCGAAGATGACATTGCGAGCCGAGCAGTAGAGGTCTGCCAGGCGCGTGATCGTTCCTCGGTCCACGCCAGAGCTCTGCTCGATCGTCTCCCAGGAGGTGGACCGCACCTGCTCCGCATAGCCAGACAGGCCCTCCGTCGCCCCTTCGAGAAAGGCGGTATCGACCGCCTGGCGCTCGAGCACCAGTTTCGCCACGCCCGTCAGCAAGGCGATGTCGCCGCCGATATGAGGCTGCACATACAGGCCGGCGATCTTTGTGCCGAACAGCAGGCTCCACGGATCGGAGGGGACGCGAAAGTTGACCAGCCCCACCTCCTTCACCGGGTTGATGACGATGACATTGCCGCCGTTGCGCCGAACCATCATCAGGGCACGCATCAAGCGGGGATGATTGGACGCCGGGTTGCCGCCGATCAGCACGAACAGGTCGGTTTTCTCCACGTCCTCCAGGGTGACGGTGGCAGTGCCGGTCCCCAGCGCCGCGCCCAGGGCCACGCCGCTGGCCTGGTGGCAGTAGTAGGAGCAGTTGTTGACGAAGTTGGTGCCGTACAGCCGGGAGAAGAGCTGCAGGAGGAAGCCGGCCTCGTTGGAAGAACGGCCGCTGGCGTAGAAGAAGTTCTCGTCGGGGCGCGTGTTCTTCAGCTGGTCCGCGACGCGCTGCAGGGCCTCGTCCCAGTCGATCACCCGATAATGCGTGGCGCCGGGCGCGGCGTAGAGGGGGGCAGTCAGGCGCCCACACCACTCCAGTTCGCGCGGCGAGAGCGTTTGCAGATGGGCCAGGGAATATTTCTGGAAGAACTCGGGGCGCAGTCCTGCCTGCATGTCGGCGACCATCGCCTGCAGAGACTTTTTGCAGACCTCGGGCCAGTGTCCCTGCTCGTTGCGCATGCCGCCGGCCTGGCCGCCCATGCCGAGCGCACAGGTCTTGCAGGCGTTTTTGGAGCGCATCGCTTGCCAGAGCCGGCGCCAGCCCACGCGGTTGGCCATTCGCAAGGTGTACTTGATCGCCGCCCAGCCGCCGCCGCTGCTCATTGGTTTCATGGTGCTGTCAACCGTTGGTGACGTGAGCGGCCCCGGCGCGCCCCGCCCCGGTACGGGCCTGCCCCGCCGGGGCATACAGTTGTCGTATGCCTCTACCGAATCGAGGCAACTGTCAGCTGCGCAGCGCTGTCCCTACAATACCGAGAGCATGAAGGCGTTTTCGGCCATCCTTTCCAATCTGTCTTTCAGGAGGCTCTCTCATGACGCAAGCAACCGCCACACCGGCTCGCAAGTCCCCCATCCAACGGCCCAAGGTCAAGAACCAAAAGCTGCTCATCGGCGGCAAATGGCTGGATAGTGTTTCGGGCAAGACGTTTTCGACGATCAATCCTGCCACCGGCGAGACCATTTGTGAGATCGCCGAGGCGGACAAGGCCGACGTCGATCTTGCCGCCAAGGCGGCGCGCAAGGCGTTCGAGGAAGGGCCCTGGCCGAAGATGAACGCTTCCGAACGCGGTCGTTTGCTGAACAAACTGGCCGACCTGATCGAGCAGAACAAGGAAGAACTGGCCGCCCTCGAGTCGCTCGACAACGGCAAGCCCTATCGCGATGCGCTCGCCGCCGACCTGGGTTTGACCGTCAAGTGTTACCGCTACTATGCCGGCTGGGCCGACAAGATCCATGGCAAGACCATCCCGGTCGAGGGCAATTACTTTTGCTACACGCGCCACGAACCGCTCGGCGTGGTCGGTCAGATCATCCCCTGGAACTTTCCGCTGCTGATGCAGGCGTGGAAGTGGGGCCCGGCCCTGGCGACAGGCTGCACGATCGTTTTGAAGCCTGCGGAGCAAACTCCTCTCACTGCCCTGCGCGTCGCCGCCCTGGCCCAGGAAGCAGGCTTTCCCGATGGGGTCATCAACGTCGTGCCCGGCTTTGGTCCCACGGCGGGCGCTGCCGTCAGCGGTCACATGGACATCGACAAGGTGGCCTTTACGGGCGAACACACCACCGGACAGATCGTGATGGAGGCGGCCGCCCGCAGCAACCTCAAGCGCGTCAGCCTGGAGCTGGGCGGCAAGAGCCCGAACATCATCTTCGCCGACGCCGATCTGGATGCCGCCATCGAAGGCGCCTACTTCGGCCTGTTCTTCAACCAGGGCCAGTGCTGCTGTGCAGGCAGTCGGCTCTTTGTCGAGGAGAGCGTCAAGGACCAGGTGGTGGAGCGCCTGGTGAAGAAAGCCAAGACCCAGAAGGTCGGCGATCCGTTCGACCCGGAGACCACACAGGGACCGCAGGTGTCGCAGGAACAGTGCGACCGCATCATGGGCTACATCGAGGCGGGACGCAAGGAGGGGGCCAACTTGCTCACGGGCGGTCGCAAGGTGGGAGAGAAGGGCTATTACATCGAGCCCACGGTCTTCGATAACGTCACCGACAACATGAAGATCGCCCGCGAGGAGATCTTCGGGCCGGTCATGAACGTGCTGAGCTTCAAGGACGTCAACGAGGTGCTGCGCCGCGGCAACCAGACCACCTATGGCCTGGCGGCTGCCGTCTGGACACGAGACCTGGCCAAGGCCCATCGGCTCGCCAACGGCCTGCGCGCCGGGACCGTGTGGCTCAACTGCTATGACGTGTTCGATGCGGCCGCGCCGTTCGGTGGGTACAAGATGAGCGGCATCGGTCGCGAACTGGGAGAATACGCCCTGGAACTGTACACGGAAGTGAAGACGGTCTATGTGAACCTGGCGTGATCGGAGAGGGCGTCACCGTTGCCACAAGCGACTCGCTTGTGGCAATGGCCGGCCCAGGGCTCAGGAGCTCTTTTTTACGTACTCTTCGAGCATGATGAACTGCTTGAAGAAGTCATGTTCGTCCACGCCCATGGGGCTCTTGAAGAAGCAGGCCATCTGGCGCAGCACGCCGACCTCGCCACGTCGCTGGGCAAACAGCGCCAATCGAGCGATGTCCAGCACCAGCGGCGCCGCCAGGAGCGAATCACACCCCTGCCAGATAAATTGCAGGATCATCTTTGTCCCGAGGAACCCGCGGTAGTGGATGTGGTTCCACGCGGTCTTCCAGTCATCCAGGGACTCGATGTACTCGATCGACACGTGGGTCTGCGGTTTGTAGCCGACGATCGAGGAGACCACCTGGTCCTTGGTCTGGATCTTCGAGGCCTTGTTCTCGGGGCTGTCCAGCACCACGCCGTCGCGGTTGCCGAAGATGTTGTGTCCCACCCAGCTGAGGATTTGCCAGTTGCGGTGCGCGAACATGGGAGCGAGCACGGTCTTCATCAGGGTCTCGCCCGTCTTGCCGTCCTTGCCGCAATAGACGCCCTTGCGCTGCTGGGCCAGTTCCTGAATCGCCGGGAACGACGCCCCCAGCGAGGGCGTGAAGTTGACGTAAGGCAGGCCAAGGTCCAGCGCCGCCCAGGCGTACAGCGCCGACGCAGGCAGGACGGGCTGACGGGTGCGGTCCAGGGCGCTGCGCATCATTTCGAGCGAGGCATGAATGTCGCCCAGCTCGAACGGTGGTTCGGTCGATGCGACGTTGACCACCACCAGCTGATCCAGGCGCTGTTTCTCGCGAAACGCCTGCAGATCGGCCTGGATCTGGGCAATCGCGGCACGCGGGCTGTCCACCCGGTGACATTCGGGAAACTCCGCCAGGCGACTGATGGCCGGCCCGGTGTTGAGCACGGTACCGGGACGAACGTTCTCCGACCAGGCATCGAGGTCCGGCAGACATTGCTCGATCACGCCGCTGTCGAAGACATTGGCGCGCTGGTGCATCTCCTGTACGGAGGCGCGATAATTGGTGCGACGAATGTCGTGGCCGCCGATCACGAACTGGTCGAAAGGGTCCAGACGCAGGCCGGCAAAAGCAGGCAAGGCGGTGACCAGGGAGGTGGTGTCGGTCGCCCCGCGACGCAGCGCCGACAAACCGAGGGCAATCGTGCTGCCCACGCCGCCGTGGGCACCTATCAACCATAAACCAATGCGACGGTCACTCATGGCAGTCCTTGGATCGCGATCAGCGATCTACATTCAGTGGAGGTGAAATCGTTCTGCTCTTCTTCAACGGCAAGAACTGTGCCCTCAGCACTTACGGCAAAACAGCGATTATAAGATCAACTCTATCAAATAGTTATGCCAACGCGGTTGAGAGGCCCTGTTACGAGAGCTGCTCTCGGCCACGGAGGAAACGAGCACTTCTTGACCAGCGCTGGTTGAGGCATTGCCGGAATCGGTTTCGGGAAAGCCAGCGGCATGTCCAGATAAGTCTGGAAGGGCAGGTTCCTGTGATTGTAGAAAGTGGCGCGCTTGCGGAATAGTGGGGGGCGATTGCCTGAGGCCCGCGCGTTTAGTGCGCGGGCCTGGGGCCCGCGCACGCCAGAGGCTCGCGGCGAAACTAAATGATCTTGCTGATTGGGTCTGCCCCTTCCACGCCCACCAGCTTCTGGTCCAGGCCGCCATAGAAGTAGGACAGGCCGTTCGGGTCGAGCCCCAATTGTTGCAGCACCGTTGCGTGCAGGTTCTTGACGTGAAAACGGTCTGTGACGGCGGCACTGCCGAGCTCGTCCGTCTCGCCCACGCTGACACCGCCCTTGATGCCGCCGCCGGCCAACCACATGGTAAAGCCGTAGGCGTTGTGATCGCGCCCGGTGCCCTTGGCATACTCTGCCGTCGGCTGTCGACCGAACTCGCCGCCCCAGACGACAATCGTCTCATCGAGCAGGCCCCGCTGTTTCAGGTCCTTCAACAGACCGGCAATGGGCTTGTCCGTATCGCCGGCGTGCTTGGTGTGGTTGGACACCATGTCGCTGTGAGCGTCCCAGTTGTCGTCATTGTGGGCCCCGCCGGAGTAGACCTGGATAAAGCGCACGCCACGCTCGACCAGGCGCCGGGCCAGCAGACATTTCCGACCGAAGTCGGCTGTGCGCGGTTGATCGACGCCGTAGAGCGCCAGGGTCTGTTTGGTTTCCTGGGTAAAATCGACCGCCTCGGGCGCGTGTTCCTGCATCTTGTACGCCAACTCGTAACTGGCGATACGGGCCGCCAGCTCGCTGTTGTCGGCGCGGGCGTCCAGGTGGTCCTGGTTCTTCTGGCGCAGATGATCGAGCAACTCGCGTTGTGCTTCTTTCGTCATCCCCGGTTGCAGGGCCAGGTCGTGAATCGGCACGCCGTCGGCGCGAATCACCGTGGCCTGGTAGGCAGCAGGCATGTAACCGCTGGACCAGTTTTTGGCCCCACTGATCGGCCCTCCGGTCTTGTCGAGCATGACGACAAAGCCCGGCATGTTCTCGTTCTGGCTGCCCAGCCCGTACGTCACCCACGAACCAAGGCAGGGATGACCGCTGAGGATGCGCCCGGAGTTCATCATCAACATGGCCGAGCCGTGAATGGGCGATTCGGCATACATGGAGTGCAGAAACGCCATGTCGTCAACGCAGGTCGCCAGGTGCGGGAACAGGTCCGAGACCCATTTCCCACACTGTCCATACTGCTTGAACTGCCACTTGGGGCCGACGACACGTCCCTGGTTCTTGTGGCCGCCGCGCCCGAAGGTCTTCACCTCGATGGTCTTTTCGTCGAGCGGATACAACTTCGGCTTGTAATCGAAGGTGTCGATATGACTCGGGCCGCCGTACATGAAGAGGAAGATCACGCTCTTGGCCTTCGCCGGGAAGTGCGGTTTCCTGGCTGCCATCGGATTGATGAACTCGCGCAGTCCCTCAGCGGCTGCGGCGCGCGGCGTGAAGAAACTGTCCTTGGAGAGCATGGCACTGAGCGCGACAGAGCCGAACCCAGCCCCCGTTTGCCAGAGAAACTCTCGGCGCGTGCGCCGACAGAACTGGTTCGGTGAGGCGTTGGAGCTCGGTAGCTGATTCATGATGAAGTCTCGAAGTTAGAGCTTGTTTTTTCGTAGCGACAAGCGGCTCGCTTGTCGGCTGTTGACTGCGACCTGGCTCACAAGCGGGCCGTTTGTGGCCAAGAGGGTCAATCCAGATACAGGAACTCGTTTGCGTTCACCATCAGCAGGCAGTATTGTTTCAGAGCGGTCTGCTCATCCAGCTTCGCTTTCTGCTGCAGTCCCTGGACAAACTTGACGTCGCGTTGCACTTCCTCGGCGCCGGGGTCGCGTGCCGTCGTCAGGCGCAGGGCGAGGCGCACCTGCGCCGGCAGGTCCCCCGGGGCCTCGCGTTGCAACCGTTCCGCAAAGGCCACGGCCTGCTCGTTGGTGAAGTCCCCGTTGAGCATGCCCAGGGCCTGCGTCGGCACCGTGGTCGTGTAGCGCACCGCACAGCTGGAATCGGTGTCGGCCTGATCGTGGGTCGACAGAATCGGCACCAGCAAAGAGCGCTTGACGTGGACGTAGACGCTGCGCCGAGCGGCTTCTTCCGGCGTCGATTTCCCCCAGCCGTCGCCGGGCCGCGACTGTCCGGCCAGCACTTCCTTGGGGATGACCGGATAGATGCTCGGCCCGCCGGCCTTGAGGTTGAGGCGGCCACTGACGGCCAGGATTGAATCGCGGACCTCCTCGGCCGTCAGGCGACGCATGTTGAAACGCCAGAGCAGGGCGTTGCCCGGATCGACCCGCAGCGCTTCCGGGCTCGCCTTCGAGGACATGCGATACGCGTTCGAGAGCAGGATCAACCGCTGCATGCGCTTGATTTGCCAGTCTCCCTGCCTCAGTTCGTCCGCCAGCCAGTCCAGCAACTCCGGATGGGTAGGCGGTTCGCCGAGCTTGCCGAAGTCGTTGGAGGTGGGCACGATGCCGCGGCCGAAATGATACTGCCAGAGCCGGTTGGCCATGACGCGGGCCGTGAGCGGGTTTTCTCGACTGGTCAGCCAGTCCGCCAGGGCCCGGCGCTTGCCCGAACTGGGAGCATCGGGAGCTCGTTGGGGAACTTCGACGATCTTCGACACCAGCACTTCCGGGAAACCGGCGGTGACTTTCTCGCCGATGCCTGCCGGGTTGCCGCGCAGCAGGATGGTGGTCTCCGCCCGGCCACGTTCCTCCACACACATGACATCAACGCCCGGTAGTGCCGGGGGCACCTTGCGTACCTCTTCCAGCTGGGCCGTCAGCGTCTGGTAGCGCTCCAGCCGGCGCGGGTCGAGGACCTCGGCGCCGTGCTTGCGAATGAGGTCTGCCAGGCTCGCGGTCGCCCGTGCCTCGACCAGGCCAAGGTCGATGTATTGCCCGCCGCCCGTTTGCAGACAGTGGACGGCCACCACATTAGTGCCCTTGCGCAGGGCCTTCACGGCCTCCGCGCCCAGCGCGATGCGTTGATATTCCGTCAGGAAGCCTTTTGCCTGGTAGACCTGGACACCGTTCAGATAGACCTCCACGTCCTCATCGTGGTGCAGGTTCAGGGCCAGCGCGGCCGGGACCGCCTCCAGCGCGAACGTCTTCCTCAACCAGATGTTCGGCGTGTTCCAGTCGGTGCGCACCTTGCTGCCGGGCGTGCCCCTGGTACCGAAACCACCCGTGCCCTTCAACCAACCTTCTTCCTTGAAGGACGCCTGCGTCCACTCCGCCGCGGGGGCCGTGACGGTGTAAGACCAGGTCTGTCCCTCAGTGCGTGAGTCGGCGACAAGAGACCGACCGGCTCCGGTGTCCGGTTCCGTCGAGAGCAGTCGTTTCTCCACTCCCGGCCCGGACCAGACAACTTTCAGCTCGGGCTTGCTGTAGGTGTTGAAAAACTCCAGACGAATCGGCAACAGGCCCGCCTCCAGTGTTGCCTTGGCTTCTCCGGTCTGTCGACCGCGGTTGGGCCGGTCGAGGACGCTGTGGCCGTTCACCAGCAAGCGCACTCCCTCGGTCGCTTCCACCAGGAAGGTGTATTCTCCTTGCTGGGGAACCTTGAGCTTGCCTTCGAACACCAGCCCGATGGCTTCCTGGCGCGACGCCGGCGCCAGGGTGAAGAAGTTGTTGGCGATCTTGCCGGTGGTCTCGTGTTTGAGCGCGTCGAAATCGGGTAGTTTCTCCCAGGTGTCGCGGTAAAAGCGATAATTGAGATCGACCATGTCAGACTGCGGCAGCAGGGCGCTCTTCAGCCCCTTCTTTTCGGCGAGCTCCACGGCGAACTGCTGTTCCAGCTCATAGATCTGCTGATACAGCTCGCCCTCGCGCGCCTGGCGCTCGCGTGCCTGCTTTTCCTGGGCCTGGCGATCGGCGGGAGTGGAGATCTTGCGCAGGTTGTCCTTATTCATGTCCGTGATGTCACGGAAGAACGCCAGAAAGCGATAGTAATCGCGGTGCGGGATCGGGTCGCGTTTGTGGCCGTGGCAGCGGACGCAACCCAGCGTGGTCCCCAGGAACACCTGGCCGGTCGTGGACACGATCCCGTCGAGGATGTCGTACTTGGCCAGCAACCGGTCCGCCGGCTCGTCGTCCCAGATGCCGAGCCGGTAGTAGCCGGTGGCAATCATGGACTCCGTGGTGACGGAGCCCAGCTCATCCCCGGCGAGTTGCTCGCGCAGGAACTCGTCATAGGGCTTGTCCTTGTTGAAGGCGTTGATGACATAGTCGCGATAGCGCCAGGCAAAGGGCTTGGCAGAATCGCGCTCATAACCGTGCGTCTCCGCATAGCGCACCAGGTCCAGCCAGTGGCGGCCCCACTTCTCCCCATACTGCGGCGAGGCCAGCAGCCGGTCCACCACCCGCTCGTAAGCATCGACGCTTTGGTCCCTGAGAAAGGCATCCACCTCGGCCGGTGTCGGCGGGAGCCCTGTCAGGTCGTAGTGGACGCGCCGCAGCAGGGCCAGGCGCTCGGCGGGGGCCGCGGGAGCGAGGTGTTTTTCTTCCAGCTTCTGCAAGAGGAAGGCGTCAATGGGGCTGCGCACCCAGGCGCTGTCCTTGACCTGGGGCACCGTCGGTCGCTGGAGCGGCTTGTAGGCCCAGTATTTCCGGTCTTCCTCGGTGACCTTGCCTTCTTCGTGCTCGACGTCCTTGACGACCTCTTCCAACCCAGGGGAATAAGGCACGCCGGCCTTGACCCACCGCGTCAAGACGTCGATCTCCTGCGGGGACAATTTGCCGGGCGGGGGCATCTTCGGCCCACGATAGTTGATCGCATCGAGCAATCGACTGCTTTCGGGCTTTTCCAGCGAGATGACCTTGCCGAGCTCTCCCCCCTTCAGGATGCTTTCGCGATTGCTGAGGCGCAGCTTGCTTTTGACCGGGCCGGGGCCGGCGTGACACTTGAAGCAGTTGTTCTGCAGAATCGGCAGTACCTGCTTTTCAAAGAACGCGAGGTCCTCTTTGCTGAAGGGCGGCTCGGCGGCTTGTGTTGCACAGGGACAGGCCAACGACAGGAGGCCCCCGAGGAGGACGACCGGCGCCCACGACCGCGGTTGAAATATCATGCTCATCAACGTTCTCTCGGGAAGGACCTCGAAGGGCGAGCGGCGCGGCGTCAGCCCGCCGGGAAGCAGCCGACGCACACCTGGCAGGTAAAGTCTTTTATACTGCGGTGACAGGCGTTTGTCCGTTTCAGCGTGAGACCGGGGCATGCGAGCGGCTGCTTGTCGCCAGGCTGGCGCCTCGAAGACTGCACCGGCGGGCTGACGCCGCGCCGCTCGCCCAGGAGCACGGTCAACGCCGGCGCCGCAAGATCTCGCGCGCCGCGTTCCACCCCGAAGCGCCGATGACGCCGCCCCCGGGGTGGGCCGCGGAGCCACACAGGTACAGCCCGCGAATGGGTGTGGTATAGCCTGCAAAGCCCGCCACCGGGCGCAGGAAGAAGAGTTGATTCAGCGTCATCGCGCCCTGGAAGATGTTACCGCCGGTCAGGTTGAACGTCCGCTCCACATCGAGGGGCGTCAGCACCTGCCGGGCCAGCACCGAGCGCTTGAAGTTGGGCGCATACTCGTTGAGCAGATCGAAGCAGCGGTCGGCAAAGCGCTCGCGCAGGTCGTCCCAGGTCCCCTCACGCAGTCGATACGGCGCATACTGGATGAACATGGACATGAGGTGCTTCCCCGGAGGGGCCACGGACGGATCGACCGCGGAAGGGATCGTGCACTCGAGGATGGGCCGGGCGGAAGGGCGACCGTATTTCGCGTCATCGTAGGCCTGTTCCAGGTAGTCAAGGCTCGGGCAGATGTGAATGGTGCCGCGATGTTGGGGCCCGGGCGTGGTACCGGGACAGGCCAGGAAATCAGGCAGTTCGGACAGGGCAACGTTGATTTTCAGCGAGGCACTCTCGTAGTTGATGCGGCCGACGGCCTCCGCGAAGGAAGGTGGGAGCAGCCGTGGATCGAGCAGGCGCGTGAAGGTGACGTTCGCGTCGGCGTTGCTGGCCACCACCCTGGCCTGGACCGTTTCTCCGCTACTCAAGTGCACGCCGGTCACGGCCCCGCGTTCAACAACGATCTGCGCCACCTCGGCCTCACAACGAATCACGACGCCCAGGTTGCGGGCCACCTGAGCTAGTGCCTGAGTCAGTCCTCCCATCCCTCCGCGCACATAGCCCCAGACGCCGCGCTTGCCGTTGGTTTCTCCCATGACATGATGGAACAGGACATACGCAGTGCCCGGCGTGGACGGAGAGGCCATGGCCCCAATGACGGCATCGGTCGCCAGGGTGGCCTTGAGCTCGTCGGACTCGAACCAGCGGTCAAGGATCGTTCGAGCAGGGCCGGTCAGCACCTCGATGGCCTCGCCGATCCCCGTGCCCAGCTTGCGGAACGAGCGCCACATGCGGAACAGGGCCCAGAGATCGTGCAGCCCGGGTTGCAGCACGTTCGGCGGCGCCTGCACCAGCAGCGGTTCGATCACGTCGGCGACGCGCGAGAGCATGGCCTCATATTTGGGATAGCTCTCCGCATCGCGCACGCTGAACTTGGCGATCTCCTGCCGATCGCGCTCGGCATCACCGCCCAGCAACAGAGAACGACCATCGGGAAAGGGCGTGAAGGACGAAGGATTCCGTTCGAGAACGGCAAAACCGTGCTCCTCCAGGCGCAGGTCGCGAATGATCTCCTTGCGAAACAGGCTATTCACATACGCCGCGGTGGACACCTTGAAGCCTGGGAAGACTTCCTCCGTCACACAGGCGCCGCCAACGACATGCCGACGCTCCAGCACAAGCACCGAGAGCCCGGCGCGAGCCAGGTAACACGCCGTGACGAGCCCATTGTGCCCCGCTCCCAGGACGATGACATCGTAGTCTCTACGCATGGCGGCCTCCCTGGGCGCCCGGCGATCCCAGCTTGCTCAGGTCCCCAACTTCTTCCGAAAGACGACCATGTCGTCTCCATCGCTGTAGAAATCTTTCAGCACCGCGGCGAGCTCGTAGCCGTTCTTGAGATAAAAGCGACGCGTGAGCTCGTAATGAGGCAGCGAGGAGGTCTCGATCAGCAACAGCCTCCCCCGCTCTTTCTTGATGTCTTCCTCGGCGTAACGCAGCATCGTTCCGCCGGCCCCCCTGGCCTGGACCTGTTTGGAGACGGCGATCCAGTAGAGATACCAGGTACGGTCGGTCATTGCCGCCGGCGCATAGTAAGCGAAGCCGATGACCTTGCCGTTTTCTTCAAAGGTGATGGAGCGATGACCCGCCTCGTGGTTCTGCGCGTGGTAATCGTCGAGGACCTCCTCCAGGGCCTCGATCTCCAGCGGCTTGAAGACCCCGGTCGCCTCGGTCAGCGGCACCAACAGGACAGTGTCTTCTGGAATGGTCGGTCGAATCATGGTCTCTCTCCGAAGGCCTCAGGCACGAGTAGGGAGTTACTGTGTGCGGAAACAACGCCACTCGCCAAGACAATCCACTCTCACGATAACAATTCCCCGTAGCTTTGCCCATTTCAAAAGAAAAACGCTGGGAGCTCCGCCTCGAACTCGGTAGTTTACCTGAAAACTCCTGCATGTATGCCTGCTCAGGGCACACACTGCAGGGGACAATCATCGTGATACACCGAGTGAGGTACTGGTACCATGTCTGCTCCCGCTCTCCGCTGTCCGTCCTGCAAGTCCACGCTCAAGCTCCCTCTCACCGCGGCCCCCGGGAAGAAGATCAAATGCCCCGGGTGCAGCAGCGTCCTCACCGTTCCTCCTTTCAAGTCCACTCCGGCCCGCGGCGCCGTCCCCGAACCGCGCAGCGCGAAGAGTGGTCCCGACAGGACCGCCCGGCCCAGCCCGCGACCGCGTCCTGCCCCGGTCGAGGACGAGCTCGAGGAAGTCGTCGAGGAACCACGGCCGACGGAGCGCAGGCGCCAACGTGCGCCCCAGGTCCCCGCCCCGACGAAGCAGCTGCCGAAGCCGAAGAAAAAAAGCCGCGCGCTGCTGTTCGTGCTGCTGTTCCTGTTTTTCTTGCTGACGCTTGGGGGGGCCGCGACGGCAGCCTATCTCCTCTACTTCCGCGACGACGGACTGTCCTTCACCAAAAGCAGCGGTAGTCCTCAGCCAATAACCCAGGGTAGTGGGACCGGACAGGGCAGCCGCGAGCAGGGCAGTGGTTCAGAGGTCGGGAGCGGCGCCGAGGGCAGCGGCTCAGGAACGGGAAGCGGCTCGCTCGAAGGCTCCGGCACAATCAACGAACCGCGCGACTATTTAAAGGAGAGCAAAGACCGTCTGCAACTGCTGCGACCCCAGGAAAAGAAGTTCCTGCAGGAACTCAAGGACCAGCAGACCGAATCGCAGGAGCTCTGGGAACTGGTGACGCTGGCCGATCAGGACGCGGCCGTGCAGTCGCTCGCCCTGTCTCCCGACGGGATGGTCCTGGCGATCGGTACCCAGGCAGGGACGATCCGGCTCCTCGATGCTCGTTCATTCAAGGAACTGCACGTGCTCCGCGGGCACAAGCTCTCTGTCAATGGGCTGGCTTTCTCTCCGGACGGGAAAACACTGTTCTCCTGCGACGGCAAGCACGATGAAGCCAAGCCGGGCGTGATCAAGGTGTGGGACACGGCCACAGGAAACGACAAGACCACGCTGACGGGCCATGTCGGGGCCATTCAATCCCTCGCTCTTTCGCCTTCCGGCAAGCTACTGGCCTCGGCAGGCGGTAAAGAGGACAAGACGGTCAAGCTCTGGGACCTCGAGAAGGGGCAAGAGCTACACACTCTCAAGAACCACACAGAGGCGCTGTTGACCGTGGCCTTCTCACCGGACGGTCGCTTGCTGGCCTCCGGGGGCTACGACCGGACCGTGCGGATCTGGGGCCCCGATACCGGCACAGAGGTCGCCAAACTGGACGCGGGCGACATCGTGTTCCGCGTGGCGTTTTCGCCGGACGGCACCAAGCTCGCCGTCGCCGGGGGCATCGCCTTCACCAATACCTTGCTGAAGATCTTTGATGTCAAAACGGGCCTGCAACTAAAGGCCCTGGAGGGCCACAGGGGACAGATCGAAGCACTGGCCTGGTCGCAGGACGGCAAGCTCCTGGTCACGGGCAGCTTTGGTGCCTTCATCGCCGGGCAGATCAAGGTCTGGGACGCCGAGACCGGCGCTCTCAAGCGCACGCTCGACGGACAGCACTCGGGCCCGGTGGCAGCCATGATTGTCTCTCCCGGCGGCACCATGCTGGTGACCGGGGCCAGCGACAAGACGGTGAAGATCTGGGACCTGGCGGAACTCACCGATCCGGAAAGAGAAAAGGCGCTCAAGGCGCTCACGCCGTTGGGACAGCTCCAGCGCTGCGGCGACGGTGTTGCCCTGACGCTGGACGGCAAGAAGACCGATGCCGACCTGACCGTGCTCAAAGGGCAGCCATATCTCACGGGACTGAAACTTCCTTTCAACGAGCAGATCAGCGATGCCGGCCTGGCCCACCTCGCGGGCTCTGCCTCGCTGCGGTTGCTGGACGTGCAGTATTGCAAGAATGTCACCAACGCCGGACTTGTCCACCTCAAGGACCTGAAGCACCTGCGCTCGCTCAACTTGCAGGGATCGGCCACCATCACCGACGAGGGGCTGGCCCATCTCCAGGACCTGACCGAACTGACCGCGCTCGATCTGAGCAGCACCAAGATCACGGGCGCGGGGTTGACACATCTCAAGGCAATGACCCGGCTGCAGGAGCTGAAATTGAACGGTTGTGCGCTGGACGGTGCCGACCTGTCTCCTCTCGCCGGCATGACACAGATGAAGGAACTGAACCTGGCGGACACCGGGACAAAAGACGAGCAGCTGGTCTCTCTCAAGAACATGAAGCAGCTCGTGAAGCTCAATTTATTTCTCAATCCCATCGAGGGCGACGGGCTGGTACACTTGCAAGACATGGCGCAACTCACGGAACTGGACCTGTCCTCCACTCCACTCAAGGACAAGGGACCGGCGCGACTGAAAGACAAAACCAAGTTGACGAAGTTGCGCCTGAGCGGAACGATGGTGACGGACGCCGGCCTCGCTCATCTCGCCGCTCTGACCGGCCTGACCGAGTTACAGATCACCAACATCCCGGGCCTGACCGGCGAGGGACTGCAACATCTGCAGCAGATGAAGCAGCTGAAAACGCTCAACCTTGCATTCACAGGCGTGGTGGATGACGGCCTGCGCCACGTGAAGGACATGACCTGGTTGGAGACGTTGGTCCTGCCTGCACAGGTGACCGATGCCGGCTTTGTCCACCTGGCCGGCCTGACCGGCTTGCAACACCTCGAGCTCGGCGAGCAGAAACAATTGACAGGCCCCGGCCTGAAACATCTCAAGGCGCTCGGGGGCATCCGATCGTTGAACCTTGCCCTCACTGGGGTCGAGGATGCGGGCCTGGCCAACCTGCAGGACCTGACCCAGTTGCAGGAACTGCGCTTGCCCTCGGCGATCACCGATGCGGGGCTGGTGCATCTCAAGGGGCTGAGCAACCTGGAACGGCTGTACCTGGACGACACGGAAGTCAAGGGCCCGGGCCTGGCCCATCTCAAGCAATTGCCGAAACTGAAGGAACTGAGCCTCAACGAGACCGACGTGACCGACGCCGGCCTGGAGCAGTTACAAGGCGTCAAGCTGGAATCGTTGCATCTCTTCCGCACGCTCGTTACCAAGGAAGGCATCGACAAGTGGAAGAAAACAGCGCCGGAAGCGTTTGTCTCCGCCGATCCCACGGAGAAGCGCCCGCCGCGCATCGCCCGGGGGACGCTGGCTGCCCTGGAGAAAATCGGCTCACTGCAGAAGAACGATACGGAGATCAGTTTCTACGCCAACGAAAAGGCAACCGATGCCGACCTGGCCGCTCTCAAGGCACTCCCTGAGCTGACGACCCTCCATCTGACGGCCTCCGACCAGCTGACCAATGCGGCCCTGGCCCACCTCAAGCAGTTGCCGAACCTGGTGGCGCTCGACCTGGCTTACTCGATGCACTTCAGCGATGTCGGCCTGGCTCCTCTTGTCGGCCTGAAGAAACTGCGACAACTGAACCTGACCAACGTGCAGAACCTGACGGACGCAGGCCTGGTGCACCTCAAGGAGCTCAAAGAGCTGCGCGAGCTGTCCCTGAGCGGCACCAAGGTCACCGGTGCCGGCCTGGCGCACCTCAAGGAGCTCACCAACCTGGAGGTCCTCAATCTCGACGGCCTGGGGATCAACGACGAAGGCATGGCTCACCTCGCCGGGCTGACCAAGCTCCAGGTGCTGGGGCTGAATGGGACCAGGGTGACGGACGCAGGGCTGGCGCCGCTCAAGGACATGAAGGACCTGAAAACGCTGCGCCTCAGCGACACCGAGATCAAGGGCCCGGGCCTCGAACACCTGAAGGGCCTGACGGGGCTCACCTACCTGCACCTGGTCAACACGAAAACAGAGGACGCCGGGCTGGTTCATCTCAAGGGACTGACCCATCTGACCGTCCTGGAACTGGAGAACACTCCGGTGACCGATGCCGGCTTCGAGCACCTGGCGGGCCTGAAGGACCTCGAGGCGATTGGAACACATGGGCTCAAGGGCCTCAAGGGGGCGGGGCTGAAACATCTCAAGGACATGAAGCAGTTGCAGCACCTGGACCTGTCTGAGACCGGGGTCACCGACGAGGGCCTGCAACACATCAAGGAACTGACCCAGTTGCACAGTCTGGTATTGCCCGCTCCCATCACGGATGCCGGACTGGCCCATCTGGCGGGGCTGACGGAATTGGAGGACCTCGGCGTATTCGGCCTGAAGGACCTGCAGGGCCCGGGGCTGAAACATTTGAAAAACCTGAAAAAACTGCGTTCGCTGGAACTACTGGAAACGGGCGTGACGGCGGAAGGACTGGCGTCCCTCAAGGAGCTCACCCAGTTGCAGGGGCTGACCTTGCCGCCAAACACCACCGACGCGGCCCTCGCTCACATTGCCGGGCTGAAAGAACTGATGGCACTGAGCTTGCCGCAAGCTGCTCAGGTCACCGACGCGGGCCTGAAGTCGTTGCAGGAGCTGAAAAAGCTGCAGCACCTGGACCTGAGCAATACCACGATCGGCGACGAGGGCCTGCAGCACCTGAAAGGACTGACCGAGTTGCGCGACCTGTCCCTGGATGGTTCGAAGGTGACGGACGCGGGCCTGGCCCATCTGACCGGCCTCTCCAAGTTGCGTACGCTGAGTCTCACGGAAACCAAGGTGACTCAGAAGGGCATCGAGAAACTGAAGCAGTCGTTGCCCGAGACGGAGGTGATCAAGGAGTGAGAATGCGTGAACCGTCTCATCCGTGGACCGTGGACCGTGAGAATGCGTGAACCGTGGGGGCGGACCTCCCGGTCTGCTCAGGCGTCCGTGCGCCCTTGAAGCAGACCGGGAGGTCTGCCTCCACTGCCACGACCGCGGACCGACAACAACCGATTCTTCACGGTCCACGGTCCACGGTCCACGGTCCACGGATGAGACGGTTCACGCACGTCCGTTTCGCTGCTTTCCTCATTTCATCGGGCCCCTAAAACATCCCTTCACGCTGCCTCGCTCGGAGTGCCCTGACGGTTATTTCAGACGTTGTTCCTTCTCTGCCGGAAATGCGCTTATCATGGCCGACACCCTGCGTTTTATCTGTCCCGAGTGTTCCAGCGAGTTGACCATTCCCGACACGTATTTCGGGAAGAAAATGAAATGTCCCGAATGCGGCAAGTTCTGTTCGGTGGACTCCTCCACCTGTCACGAGCCCGAAAAAGACCCGGACATTCGTGTGGTCTCAAAAAAAGGGACAGGGAAGGTCGCCAAGGCCAAGGCGGCTCAGCCGGAAGGCCCCGGGTTGATCGAATCGGCAACGTGTCCGAACTGTCGCAAGCCGATGGAGAAGGACGCAGTGCTGTGCATTCATTGCGGCTACAATCGCTCCACCGGCAAACAACTGAAAACCAAGACCGTGCGGGCCCGCGAGATCGAGGAGTCCTGGCTGAACGGCTGGCCTATCTGGGTACGCCTGCCGCTCTCCGCGTTCCTCTGCCTTCTTCCCCTGTGCATCTGCCTGGTCGACTACCGGTACGGCATTCCGCTGGGCTTGCCGGTATTGATCATGTGCGCGGCCATGAGTTGTTTTTTCACGATCAAGGTGCAGTGTACCAGTTCGGGCAAGATGCTGGTAAAAAAGACCTGGTTTATCGGCTATGTTCCCATGATCTTCTTTCCAGCACATTGGGATCCTAAGCTTAGAATTCCACGTGGACAAGTTGTCGC
>JADMIO011417966.1_pt1 | contig 67489 bp, 57 predicted proteins | sample 8958161 | NCBI WGS metagenome assembly JADMIO01 (sample SAMN16585339, study PRJNA669376) | soil metagenome | isolation source: Crop rotation soil | place: USA: Cullars Rotation, Alabama | collected 2011 | reverse complement strand
CGCGACAACTTGTCCACGTGGAATTCTAAGCTTAGGATCCCAATGTGCTGGAAAGTGGCAAATAACACTTATGATGCTATTGTGGTTGGCTCTGGAATCAGCGGAGGTTGGGCTGCAAAGGAGCTTACAGAAAAAGGCTTGAAGGTTTTGATGCTCGAACGGGGTCACCATATCGAGCACATTAAAGATTATGCAGATAGTAATAAGCCAGCCTGGGAGTATCCGCACCGCGGCGGGCGAACGCAAAAGATGATTGATGATTACCCGGTTTTGAAAAGGGATTATCCTCTGAATGAGCGAAATCTCTCTTTCTGGGCCGTTGATAAAGACTCCCCTTATGTTGAGAAAAAACCATTTGGATGGTTTCGGGGGTATCATACCGGCGGCCGTTCGTTGATGTGGGGCCGGCAAAGCTATCGCCTCAGTGACCTTGATTTTGAAGCCAACGCAAAGGAAGGTATTGCAATCGATTGGCCTATCCGTTACAAGGATATCGCTCCCTGGTACGACCATGCAGAGACATTTGCGGGGATTAGCGGGTCAATCGAAGGTTTACCCCAACTACCTGACGGTAAGTTTTTGCCACCGATGGAGATGAACATTGTCGAGCAAACTGTCTCCAAGCGAATAAAAGAACATTATAATAATAAAAGAACGATGATCATTGGCCGCACGGCCAATCTTACCAAAACGATCCCGGGACGGCCATCACCCTGCCAGTTTAGAAATATTTGTTCAAACGGTTGTCCGTTTGGAGGCTATTTCAGTACCCAATCCTCGACGTTGCCTGCCGCCAATGCAACCGGTAATTTAACCCTGCGCACTTTTTCAATAGTGACGGAAGTAATTTATGACAAGAACACAAAGAAGGCAAAAGGCGTAAGAGTAGTGGATGCCAGAACCAATGAAGCCCTGGAGTATTTTAGCAAAATAGTATTCCTGTGTGCCTCCACATTCAACTCCACCGCTATATTGATGAGGTCGGCAACCGACGTATGGCCGGATGGATTGGGAAGCAGCAGCGGCGAATTGGGTCACAACGTGATGGACCATCATTTAAAACTGGGAGCCCAAGGTTATATGGATGGCTTCGAGGATAAATACTATTCAGGTTTCCGGCCCAATGGCATCTATGTTCCCCGCTTTCGCAATTTGCCCGGTGATGAAAAAAGAAATTATCTGCGTGGCTTTGGATACCAGGGATCAGGCAGCCGTGAGAACTGGTCGAGACAAGTTGCTGAATTGAGTATTGGCGCCGACCTGAAAGAGGCCCTGGGCCAACCCGGCAGGTGGACGATGGGGATAGGAGGATTTGGCGAAATGTTGCCTTACCACGACAATAAAATTTCTTTGTCAAAAGATAAGAAAGACAAATGGAATATGCCGGTGCTCGAATTCGATGTTGAATTCAAGGAAAATGAAATAAACATGCGAAAGGACATAGTTACCGATGCGGTTGAAATGCTGGAGGCGGCCGGTGTTAAAGAGGTCAAAGGACATGACAACGGTTGTGAGCCCGGATGGGGAATACACGAAATGGGTACTGCAAGAATGGGAAGAGACCCTAAAACTTCTGTCCTCAATGCCAATAACCAGGTATGGGACTGCCAGAATGTATTTGTAACAGATGGCTCCTTTATGACATCGGCATCTTGTGTAAATCCATCATTGACCTACATGGCAATGACTGCCAGGGCGGCCGATTTTGCGGTGAATGAATTAAAAAAGAGAAATCTCTAAATTTCCAATGATCGTTTCGCAACTCCGGTTGCAGATGAAAGTAAAATCTTTGACAATTATTTTTTAAACCTTTTTAAGATGAACAGACGCGAACTTTTAAAAATGATCGCTGCCGCCACCGGATCGGTGATGATCGGAGGAGAGTTTTTATTGTCGGGATGTAAGGGGAATGAGTCTACTCCAATTTCCTTTACAGATGAAAATATCGCTTTTTTAGATGAGGTTGCGGAAACAATATTACCGCAAACAAATACAGCAGGCGCTAAAGCTGCCGGCGTGGGCAGGTTTATGACAGTGATGGTGACTGACTGTTACACCAAAGACGACCAGGAAATTTTTCATAAAGGATTGGACATTCTTGATGATGAGTGCAAAAAGATGCACAAGGTCGAATTTATGAAGGCATCCCCTGAGCAACGCAAACAATTACTTGTCGCGGTTGATAAAGAGACCAAGGAATATGTAAAAAAGAAAGCAGAGGCCGATAATCTGCAAAAACAAAAAGAAAAACAGGGGCAGGAACGAAATACCAATGACTTTAAGTATGAGACAATGCCCAATCATTATTTTCAACAACTGAAACAACTTGCCATCTTTGGCTATTTTACTTCAGAAAAGGGCCGGACAGAAGGCTTGCGCTATACTCCAGTTCCTGGGAAATACCAGGGCGTTATTGATTACAAAAAAGGCGATAAGGCTTTTGCAGGTCTAACCTGATCCTTTTTACAGTATTGCAGTAGGATGCAAAAAAGTAATTGCTACGGCATTTTTTTGGTGTCGTGGATCCACACCGCCTGCTTGGGTAAGGTGTAAAATTGAAAAACTAAATAATACCAGAATGGATTTTAGAAGAAGGGAATTTTTAAAACTTGCAGGCACATTTGCATCAGGAATGGCTCTAAGCAGCGTCACCGGACAGGTAAAGCCACGCAGTAGCGTCTCAAGGTTGAGTGGCAAAAACAACATCTTCGGGCTACAACTGTACAGCCTCCGGGACGAACTACCCAAAGATCCAAGGGGAGTTTTGAAGCAGGTAGCTTCCTTTGGGTACAAACAATTAGAAGGGTATGAAGGTCCGAAAGGTATCTACTGGGGGATGACAAATAGGGAGTTCAAAAAGTACCTCGACGGGCTTGGCATGCAGATGGTCTCGAGTCATTGCAACTGGAAGCAAGATCTTGAAAAGAAGGCCGACGAAGCGGCAGCAATCGGCATGAAATATCTAATGTGTCCTTACCTTGGGCCACAAAAAAGCCTCGATCTTTTTAAACGCGCTGCAGAAGACTTTAACAAAGCCGGGCAGGTATGTAAGCAAAGGGGGATCAAGTTCGCGTATCACAACCACGATTACTCTTTTAAGTTGATAGAAGGGCAGTATCCCCAGGATGTCATGATGCAGAATACCGATAAAGACCTGGTCGATTTTGAATTGGATATGTACTGGATCGTCGCCGCCGGGCAGGATCCAAAGGTTTGGTTTCAAAAATATCCGGGTAGATTTAAACTGGGACATGTGAAAGACCGCGGAGGTAAAGAAACTACTACGCTTGGCAAGGGTAATATTGATTATCCAAACCTGCTGAAAGTTGCCCAGAAAAGTGGTATGGAATATTTTATAGTGGAGCAGGAGCAATATGAAGGTACCACTCCGCTAGCAGCGGCAAAGGATGACGCCGATTACATGCGAAAATTGAAAATCTAAGACGGGCAGCTTTGCCACAATGCAGGCAAGACGCAAAGAGGCGCGAAGAAAGGTTCCAGGTTACAGGCCAAAGGTTAGGGGTTACAGGCTGCAGCCATAAAGAACTGTTTACTTCGCGCTTCTTTTTGTCTTCGGATCTTTTCCTTTCTACCAGTTTGCGCTAATTTTTGTGTTGGATCTTTGTGGCAACTGGTAACCGGCGACTGGCAACAGATAACTGGTAACCCGCATCGGCCACACTTCATTAAAACTTGTCATCGTTCACCTCGATCCAGAAATTATCGGGATCTTGTATGTATACCTGCGTTACACCGTCCGGGCGCGGTGTAATTGTTTTCGCTTCCCCTTTAAAGCTTACATATTTTACTTTCTGCCGGTCAAGGTGCGTCAAAAACGTTTTCAGGACGGGGACGCTGTATGCCATGTGGGTATTGATGTCGTGTTCCGTTACTGAGGCGGCTCCTTTGATAATGTGTAACTGGCTATGGGGCCCGATCCTGAACCAAACATGTCTGCCATCATGAAAGGGTTCAGGTATTTCCTTTAGCTGCATGACTTTTTTATAAAAATCAGCGCTTTTTTCCAGGTCGTATACATATAGGGCGATATGATTTACAGCAGGGCCGCTTTGAGCCATTAACCATTTACCACTTATCGTGAGGATGCAGCAACATAAAATAAAAGGAACAAGTTTTTTCATTTACAGGTCGATTAAATAGTTGAATAAATATGATTTTCACAGTAGATGTCAGCGCATCGTGCTGTTACTGATAAAGGCGATCCGCTTGCTGTCGGGTGACCAGGAAGGAGTATTGATGGTTCCTTGCCCGCCGTATACATAAGCGATCACCCTGGGCTTTCCCCCGGTAATAGGCATTAACCTAATGTAAACGTGTTTATAAAATGGGTGGTCGTCCGAAGGTACTTCATCCTTTAGAAAGGAAATAAACACGATCCACTTGCCGTCGGGAGAAATATGCGGGAACCAATCATGAAATTCGCCGGTGGTAACCGCTTCCTGGTTACTACCGTCTGCATTCATACGCCATATTTGCATCGTGCCGGTGCGATTTGAATTGAAGTAAATATATTTTCCATCTGGTGTGTATTCCGGCCCATCATCCAACCCCTTTGCCATCGTGAGTCTCACTTCGCTACCCCCTTTCGCTGGTACCTTATAGATATCGAATTCGTTGTTTCGCTGACCGGTAAAGACAAGGTGTTGTCCATCAGGCGACCAGCCATGGCAATATGAGGGTCCCTTAGGTGTAATTTGAGTTGGGCTGCCTCCGGAAACAGGCACTGTATAAATAATCGATCCGCCTAATGCCTGCACCCCGCTGCTCAGGGCAAGCATCTTTCCATCAAAAGACAACACGTGATCGTTGTTGTTATTTTTAACGTCGCCAGTTGGTAATACGGCCGGCCTCCTACTGGCCAAATCGAAACGGTAAATTAATCCTTCACTGTTGTAAATAAGGCTTTTGCCATCGGGGGTCCAGTTTGGCGCCTGGAGAGATTTGGTTGAAGTATAAATGGTCTCCCTGCTGCCCGAGGCCAGTTCCAAAATTTCGAGGTTACTCCCGATGTATTCCTTATAGGGCACCAGACCCTCATGAGCCGGAACGGTAATTTGCACATCCCGAAAGACGCCCGTTTCCACTACATCAGCATTGTGGGAACCCACAAATAAGCCGACGTACACTTCATCACCGAGGTCCAAATCAGCAACCTGCTCTATAACGAACGGTTCACCATACCTGGCAACCCTCATGGTATAGGTATTGCCCTTCCTTTCGAGCTGAATAATGTTTGCGTGATCAATTGACGACTTTTTTTCTTCAGTGTTCGCCCCGTCTGTCCTTCGGTATTGAAGGGAGGTCAAGCCGTCTCCATGTTCCACCGCGTTTATTTGCGCAGATTTACCATCGAGCGATTTACGTACCATCCAACCTACTTTTCTATGGGCTTCTACACCTTGCCAGCCTACGAAATCTGCACGGGTATAGAGCAGGAAATCGCCCTTTAGTTTTTTGTATACAAAATGAAATTCGTCGTGATCAAACCAGATATTATATCCGGCTCCGGAGACAATGTACTGGTCGGTTTGCGGATTGTAGGTGGCAAAGCCTTCTTTCACGTTGGTACCAATATCCGCCTGGCCATCGAAAATCCCTATCTTTTGCTGACTTAAAGCCGGCAAACAGGTGAATACCAGGATAAATAAAAAAGGGTGTTTTTTAATAAAGGGAGACTTCATCTGGGAAAGATTGTTGACAATGCTTAGCTCTTTTTTAATTGGTACGACCTTCACTGTTTTTATCATTAGCGGGTTGCTTGCATGGGGTGAAGGGTCACGACTGGTTAACTGTTTTGACGAGCACCGATTAAATGAAACGGTGGCTTCAATCGCAAGCCCTCCCAATCATTAAACGAAATAGGATACATATGTCAACCGGCCCTGAGGAACTGGTTGACTTTATACCAGGTTTTTTTTAATGTAGCTGATACTCTTTGCTATACTTTCAAAAGGATCACCAGCCGTTTTATCCTGTTCTACAAAAAAGTACTTCATCCCGGCTTTGTCGGCCTGTTTAAAAATTCTCTTAAAGTCAATTGTTCCGTTGCCCACTTCGGTAAAGGCTTTCGCCGGCGTTTTATCCATATCTTTTACGTGAAATAGTGGGAAACGACCCGGGTGACGATTGATGAGGTCTACAGGATCTTTACCCGCCTTACTAACCCAATACAGGTCCATTTCCATTTTAACCAGGTTTTTGTCTGTATCCAGTAAAATATCGTAAGGGAGCGTATTGCCCTGCCCTGTAAATTCGAAGTCGTGATTGTGGTAGCATAGTTGGATACCCGATTTCTTACACCTTTCTCCTGCCTTATTCAGTTCATCTGCTACTTTCTTATAGTGGTCGATTCCTCCTCGTTCGGGCTCTGACAAATAAGCGCAAACCATGTATTTGATACCTACTGCAGCTGCATCATCTACCGCTTTATCCCAGCCGTGTAAAATGGTGCCTTTTGTATCTGCTCCATTCGTTTTTTCCTCTCCAAGCCGGTAGTGGCTACTCGGCATAATAAGGCCATTCTGCTTCAACAGCTTTGAAAAGGCGCCGGGATCCATTCCATAAAAATTCTGGGTTCCGGTATAGGTTGCCCCTTCCAAAGAGTTATAGCCAATGGCCGCCACCTTCGCCAGGGTTCCGGCCGGATCCTTTTGCATTGCATCGCGTACCGTGTATAACTGTAATCCTATATAGCTTGTTTTTTTGTCGAACCAGGCAGGCTTGAGAAAAGCGCCTGCAGTAAAGAGCGAAGTTGATTTGATAAAGGACCTTCTGGATGGCATGCTGATCGTTGTTGATGTTATCGATTAGAAACTTTCAATAAAAATAGGTAATATGACGCATATTGATGAAAGGATTTAATCGATCAGGCGGAAGCAGTGTTTTTAGAGTCGGTCAAGACCAGAAAAAGGCAACTTGGCCCAATGCGTTTGGAAACATTCCATCAAAAAAGGGCACAAAAAATCCCGGGACGAAAGTCACGGGATTGTTCTATTTCGATATTCGGTGTTTATCCTAAAGCCACTCTTCTAAATTCAAGCACCTTTAGTTCACTGTCCACACTTCTTAAATACTCGGAAACCGATTTGCTGCTGTCTTTTACGAAAGGTTGTGCCGCGAGGGTGTTTTCCTTAAAAAAAGCATTCAATTTGCCATCGGCGATTTTAGAAATCATTTCGGCAGGCTTCCCGGCCATCTTAGGGTCCGATGCGATCTGCTCGGTCACGATCGCCCTTTCTCTTTCTACTGTGGTTGCAGGTACTGCAGCCGGATCTACCGCTAACGGATTCATTGCTGCGATTTGCATCGCAATGTCTTTACCGGCCTCAGCAGATTCCTTATTTAATCCAACCAGCACACCCATGCGGTTAGCGCCATGTATGTAGGAAGCCACATAAGGCGCTTCGATTCTCTCAAAACGACTTATCCCAATTTTTTCACCAATCGAAGCCAGTTTGTCATTGATCAGGTCCGAAACCTTCGCTCCATTGATTGTAACCTCATTTAACTCTTCGGCGCTTTTTACGTCATTTCCAATTGCAGCATCGGCAATGCTGTTGGCAAAAGCAACGAAATCAGTATTCTTGCTTACGAAGTCAGTTTCGCTACTTACGGTTAGTACTATCCCCACTTTGTTATCAAAGGTGGTTCTTGCTACAACCACACCTTCTTTCGCTTCGCGGTCGCTACGCTTGGCGGCAACCTTCTGACCTTGCTTACGTAACCAATCAATTGCTGCTTCAAAGTCGCCATTTGTTTCGGTAAGAGCTTTACGACAATCGAGCATCCCGGCACCTGTTGCCTGGCGCAATCTGTTTATATCCTGCGCAGTTATTGTTGCAGTTGACATAGTATAAAAATTTGAAGATGAGTTAATTTTAAAATGAAAAACCACATAAACACAGGTCACATTAGCTATGTGTCTATGTGCCTATGTGGTTATGAAAAGCTAAAAAAAGTTCTATCTGCAGAAGTGTGCGACGCAACGATGTAGAGAAGCAGAAATTAAGCCCGGTTCATAACAAACTTAACCTCACCAACCTACAACATTCACCCTCCTCCTACCTTGGTCCACCAGGGCCGCCACCGGTTCTGCGGCTTGCACCACCCGGTACACGACGCTTTGGAGCCTGGCCGCCACGCACTTTACCACCACCTCTTGCGGCTTCAGCCTCTGCTTCAGCCTGCAAACGGGCAGCTCTTTTTTCTGCATCATTATCTACTTCACCGTCGCCTTCATCATCTTTAGATGCCTGTCTTTCGGCAAGACCTTCGGCAATAGCTGCAGCGATGTAATTGGTAATAATTGCTACAGATTTTGTAGCATCGTCATTGGCAGGTACCGGAAAATCAACTTTGTTAGGATCGCAGTTAGTATCTACCATACCAAATGTGGTGATGCCCAGGCGTTTTGCCTCTGAAAGCGCGATATGCTCATGGCCAATATCGACCAGAAACAATGCGGCAGGAATACGACCCAGTTGAGCAATACCTCCTAATACTTTCTCCATCTTCTCCTTGTCACGGGTAAGTGTCAGGCGTTCTTTCTTGGTAAGACTTTCGGCGCTTCCGTCATTAAGCATCTTTTCAATGCTCTGCATTTTTTTAACGCTCTTGCGAACCGTATTGAAATTGGTAAGCATGCCACCCAACCAGCGTTCGGTTACGAAAGGCATATTTACCTTCTTTGCGGCTTCAGAAACGATCTCCTTCGCCTGTTTCTTTGTTGCCACAAACATGATCTTCTTGCCGCTTTTTGCAATGCTTTTCATTGCTGCTGCTGCTTCTTGTAAACCTTCGACCGTTTTATTAAGATCAATGATGTGAATACCTTTTTTTTCAGCAAAAATGTAAGGCAACATCTTTGGGTTCCACTTCTTCTTCAGGTGACCAAAATGTACCCCGGCCTCCAGAAGCTGCTGTTGTAATGAAGTGTTATTTTCCATTTTTCTTTTTAGCTTTTAGCTATTAGCTGTTAGCCTTTAGCTTGATTACAAATATTTTTTTAGACCGCGAGCCTCAAGCTGCAACTTTAAGTGAAACCCTGAGGGCCTGCAGCCAGGGACCAGATTGTCGCTTTCTTTATCTCTTACTGAACTGGAAGCTTCTTCTTGCTTTCTTTCTACCTGGTTTTTTACGCTCAACACTTCTTGGATCACGCTTCAATAAACCTGCGGCTTTCAGCGCCGGACGTAATTCAGGAGTGTTTTCAATTAAGGCGCGTGCAATTCCAAGTTTGGCAGCTTCCGCCTGGCCTTTCAACCCGCCACCGGTAGCATTGATTTTTACATCAAATTTATCTGCAGCATCTATTGCTTTAAACGGCTGCTCTACCTGGTTTTGCAGGTATACAAGCGGAAAATATTCTTTATAATCCTTATCGTTTACAGTGATCTTGCCTTCTCCCCTGTTTAAGAAAACCCTGGTCACAGCTTCCTTACGACGGCCAACGGCATTTTTTTGTTTTTCCATTTTTAATAGCTTGTAGCTTTCAGCTTGCGCTTACTGCTTGTTGTTTAGAAAGATAATGGTTGGGGTTGCTGTGCAGCATGTGGATGTTTGTCTCCGGCATACACAAAAAGTTTTTTGTACATCTTACGGCCTAAACGATTCTTAGGCAGCATTCCTTTTACAGCCCTCTCAATGATCACCTCGGGACGGCGCCTGATCAGGTCTTTTGCGATCTCTTCTTTTTTACCACCCGGGTAGCCCGAGAAGTTGATGTATGTTTTCTCTTCCATTTTGTTCCCGGTGAATTTTACCTTTTCGCAATTTGTTACAATTACGAAATCACCACAGTCAACATGCGGAGTATAGTACGCTTTATTCTTACCACGAAGAACCGCTGCGATTTTAGCACAAATGCGACCAACGGTTTGATTAGTACCGTCTACAACGTACCAGTCACGTTTTACGGTAGCCTCGTTCGCACTTTTGGTTGTGAAATGTAGTTTGCTCATTATGTATGATTTTATTTCATTGGCGCTATCCCGCCAATTTTTAATGGACGGCGAAGGTAACAGGATATATTCGAAAAATGAAGGATTTAATCAAAATTTTTTTACCGCACCCTTACAAGCGATTGGTAATCAATTAAAAATTCGTTGTTAATTTTATGTTGATGCTTTCGCCGGCCTCTATTGCGAACAAATCGAGCTTTAAAACTTGTTGTAGATTTACCAAGTTGTCTGAGTTGCCGGTTATTCGAGCGAGGTGGCTGGAAAATAAAAAGCCTTCCCTGAAACAGAAAGGCTTGCTGTTGGTATTGAAGTTGTCATTCAACTCCTGCGCTGTTCAATCTCATTAAGGAGACTGGTAAAAATCTCGTCGACAGATCCTTCGCCCGGCACGTATCTGACCTTGCCAAACTTCTGGTAATATTCCGCGACAGCAGATGTTTTTTTATGGTATTCAGTGATGCGTGCCCTGATAACCTCTTCGTTATTGTCATCGCTTCTCCCGCTGGTACGACCGCGGTTTAAAAGCCGTTTAACCAATTCCTCTTCGCTTACCATCAATGCGAGCACCAGGCCGATTTCAGTATTTTGCGCCGCAAGCAACTTATCCAACGCCTCGGATTGCGCAGTGGTACGTGGAAAACCGTCAAACAAAAAACCAGGAGCCTCGGGATTTTCTTCAAGTGCCGACTGGATCATTCCTATTACTACCTCGTCCGGAACCAACTCACCCTTGTCCATATAGCCTTTAGCCTCGAGACCCAATCTTGTTTGTCTTGCGATCTCACTTCTTAAAATGTCACCAGTAGACAAATGTTTTAGCCCATATTTTGCAATGAGCCTTTCACTTTGAGTACCTTTTCCGCTTCCGGGTGGGCCAAACAAGATAATATTGAACATTATGGAATTTTCGTTAAATAAGCGGCAAATATAGGAGTTGGTATTTAAAAACCGTTTAACCTTTCCTTCTGACAATTAAATTTTATATTGTCGGTACTTATTTAAAAATGGTAGACTGAGCGAGGAGCTTTTGGTAATTTCTGAGATTCTCTAAAAGTTTTAATTCGTAGTTTTAAAGTTGCAGAATATGAAATATTTAATTCTGGTCATTGCAACCATCGGGTGGTATGGTTGTTATTCTCAAACTAATAAAAAGAGTATAATGGATTCGAGTAAAAAAAATAACCCGGTCTATTCAAAAACAGACACGGACAAAATCACGCTCAATGATGAGGAATGGAAAAAAATTCTCTCTCCTGAGGTGTATTATATAGCAAGGCAAAAGGGGACCGAAAGGCCCTGGTCGAGCAAATTCGAGACCTCTAAAGAGATAGGAACCTATTATTGCGCGGTTTGCGGAAACCCACTTTTTAAAAGCGATACCAAATTTGAAAGCGGTTGTGGATGGCCGAGTTTCTACCAGCCCATTAGCAAAAGCTCGATCATTTATCTTCCGGATCATTCCCATGGCATGAACCGGACCGAAGTGGAGTGCGGGAGATGTAAATCGCACCTCGGTCATGTTTTTGAAGATGGTCCTCCTCCCACGGGTCTGCGATATTGCATCAACGGAGTAGTGCTCGATTTTGAAAAAGCAAAAGCTGCAGAAGAAGGTTATAATGCGGGGCAAACCAAACCTGCCAGTTGAGCAAAAGAGATTTTGTGCTAGGAAGACAATATGGAAGTAAAGGAAAACCAGCCACGAAGGCAGAAAGACTCGAAGGAGCGCAAAAGGGAAATTATTTCCCTCGTTGGAGCCGGTTACCGTCTTTGCGCCTCCAGGGGAAAAAGGAATTTGCGCCACGAGGACAGAAAGGAAGGAAGTAAAGGAAAACCAGCCACGAAGGCAGAAAGACTCGAAGGAGCGCAAAGAAAAATTTTTTTCCTTCCCTGGTGCCGGTTACCGTCCTGGGGGCTTGCTGCCAAAAGAAATTTGACCACGAACGCCAAAAGGAAGAAGAGCAGAAAAGAATTTATTTCCTTTATTGGGGTTACTTACCGTCACTGCGCCTTGGTGATAAAGGGCGCCACGAAGACAGAAAGGCGGGAACGAGCACGAAGAAGAATTTATTTCTTTCCTAGGTTTACTTACCGTCATTGCGCCTAGGTGGCAAAAGGCGCCACGAAGACAGAAAGGCGGGAACGAGCACAAAGAAATATTTATTTCCTTCTTAGCGTTACTTACCGTCTTCGCGCCCTTTGTGGCGCAAGGGAATTGCCTATATCTTGTAATTCTATAAAATGAAATTGAGCCATCTTGCGGAAACGCTTGTCGGATCTGAAATCGTTAAATTGGGAAATGCAATTAATGACCGGATACGGCAGGGAGAAAAAATTTACAATTTTACCATAGGCGATTTCGATCCTAAGATATTTCCCATTCCCCGCGAGCTTGAAGAGGCCATTATAGACGCTTACCGCAATCATTATACAAACTATCCGCCGGCAGACGGCATAATTGAACTGAGGAATGCAGTTTCTTCATTTCTCAGGGAATGGGAAGGTATTGATTATAGCAATAATGAAATACTGATTGCATCGGGCGGCCGTCCGCTCATATATACTATTTTCCGGACTATAGTAGACAGGGGCGACAAAGTAATTTATGCCACCCCATCCTGGAACAACAACCACTACGCCCACATGACCCAGGGGGTGCATTGTGTAGTTGAGACAACGCCTGAAAACAACTTTATGCCGTTGGCTGCTGATATCGGGCCGCATATTCAGAATGCTGCATTATTGTGCATGTGTTCACCACAAAATCCAACCGGGACAACCATGCCTAAGGAAGAACTCGAAAAAATTTGCGAGTTGGTGCTGGAAGAAAATAAAAGGCGTGGGGACGAAAAAAAACTGTATGTACTGTATGACCAAATGTACTGGACCCTGACCTATGGAGACACCGTACATTACAACCCGGTATCCTTAAGACCGGAAATGAAGCAATTTACCATTTTCGTCGATGGTATTTCGAAAGCCTTCGCCTCCACCGGCGTTAGAGTCGGTTGGTCGGTTGGGCCGGCCCATATTATTTCGAGAATGAAAGCCATTCTGTCTCATCTCGGTGCCTGGGCGCCCATGGCAGAACAGAAAGCTACTGCTAAATATTTATTGCAGAAAGAAAACGTTCAACAATACTTACTTCATTTTAAAGGGGAAATTGAAGCAAGATTGAGGCGGATCTATGCAGGGTTTGTTGCACTAAAAAATGAGGGATTCTCAGTAGATGCGGTTTCACCGCAGGCAGCGATCTACCTCACCGTAAAGCTTCAGCTGAAGGGCAGGCAACCGGATGGCGAAGGCCGTCTCGATAACCAGGAAGCGGTAACAAATTACCTGTTAAGTGAAGCAAAACTTGCAGTGGTACCCTTTTACGCATTTGGAACCGATAGAGAATCTCCATGGTACCGGCTCAGCGTGGGTACGTGTAAACTGGAGGAAATACCTGAAATGTTCGATAAACTGCGTGTAGCCCTGATGCGTTTGCAATAGGTTATGGACATGAAAAAGGGACCGTTGATAGCGGTCCCTTTTTTATAGAGTTTCAAGTCAGTTTTTATTATTAATAAACTGAAAAGGCTTCATCCGGTTTTTACTGATGATTTTTTGAATTTTAAAAGGCTGACAAATCACCCGGTATTTATTAATATCAATTATTTCATTTGCGATGCAAAAATTTTCAATTGATTCCGCTGTAAACAATAAGTTATGTAACATCTCAATTTCCAACTCCAGTCCCCTTTGATCAGTTGAGGCCTTCCGTGACAACACGAGTAGATCCCTTTTTGAAGATTTCATAACTAAGAATTAAACACAAATTATATAAATGCAGCAACAATACATCAACCGACTGATTTTTTATTTACCGAAGGACATCCACAACCTTTGGCTGATCTGCTTGCTCCGCACCCGGTTAAAGTAATTGCTAAGATAAAAAACATTATAGCAGATATTTGATTTATTTTTTTCATGCTGGGTATCTTATTTTGTTTACAAAAAACGGGCAGAATTATTGGTGTCGGAAAAATTTAATCTTACAATTTTGGTAGCTCCACTCGATTGGGGATTAGGACATGCAACCCGGTCCACTCCGATAATCAATTACCTGGTGCAATTAGGTTGTAAAATAATCATTGCGTCTGAAGGAGCACAAGAAAATTTGTTAAAAACGGAATTCCCACAACTGCAATTTGTAAATCTCACAGGCTATCGGATCCGCTACTCTACGAGTAAACGTTTTTTTTCTTTAAAAATTGTGGCACAGCTTCCTAAAATTATTTTCGCCATACGAAAAGAAAAAAAATGGTTGAAAAACTTTGTTGCGAAAACGAGGATTGATGCAATCATTTCTGATAACAGGTATGGGCTTCATCACCCGGGAATCCCCTCGGTCTTGATCACTCACCAGCTTGTGATTAAAGGACCTTCCGCCCTGGTAGAAAAACTGCTCCAGCGACTGCACTACCGGCTGATTGAACTTTTTGACGCCTGTTGGGTACCGGACTTTCGCCACAGCGTAAATTTGGCCGGCGATCTGTCTCATCCTGGCATGCTTCCGAAAATTACCTTAGAGTATCTCGGAGGATTAAGCCGGTTAAACGTCCCGGTGGCTGTAAAAAAAGAGTATGATGTACTGGCGGTCATCTCCGGGCCGGAGCCTCAAAGAACCTTACTCGAAAAAAAGCTGCTGAAGGAATTGGCCTCTTACCGGGGAAAGGTGTTGCTGGTTAGAGGGTTACCGGCGGATAACCGGGAATTACCTTCTGTCGGAAATATCATTCTGAAAAATCATTTACCTGCAACTGAGCTGGCAGCTGCTTTTGCCCAAAGCGAATATATAATAAGCCGGAGTGGCTACACCACCGTAATGGATATTTTCAAACTGAGGAAAAAAGCGGCCTTAGTGCCTACTCCCGGACAAACGGAGCAGGAATACCTTGCTGACCACCTGGAGCGGCAAGGATGGTGTATAAAAATCGCACAGGAAGATTTTACATTGAACCAATTCGAGGAACGACTAAAGAATTTTGAGTACAAGCTTCCGCAACTCGATATGGAACATTACAAAGCCGTAGTAAATGATTTTGTAGCCAGGTTGCTTTTGTACAACCAACAAGAGCCGATTTAGCGCTTTCAGTAAAAATGAATTTGATTCTGCCGGTAACTTACAACTGGTGTTTACAGTCTACCCCTCAAAATAGTTCTATCCATTACGCAATGCCTGCTTAGTTTCGCGCAAAAAATTCCTCGCCAAACTTTCAAACCATCTTGAATAATGTTGTTAAGGCCCATGCAGCAGTTTTGACCGCTAACCTCATTTTTGCGGCAAACTACAGCATTGTAAAACTGGTAACCCCGGCTGTCATCAAGCCTTTTGGATTGAATGCGTTAAGGGTACTGGTAAGCATAACACTGTTTTGGGGACTGTATCTTATGAAACCGTCCAGGCCGGGAATTCGCCGCCAGGACCTGGGAAGGTTTGTAATTTGTGCTGCAACAGGTGTTGTCATCAACCAGCTGCTCTTTATTACAGGACTGTCGCTCACCACCTCGATTCATGCTTCTTTGTTAAGCCTGGGTACCCCGGTTTTTATCACCATAATAGCTTCGTGGTTACTCAAGGAACGATTCACCCTACGAAAACTTGCCGGCCTGGTGTTAGCCGTTGCAGGCGCATCGCTACTGGTATTGACGAAAGATTCGATCGGCTCCGGGAGTAGTATCTTTATTGGGGACCTTTTGGTATTGGTTAATGCAATTTCCTATGCTTTTTACCTTGTATTGGTTCGTCCGTTGATGGAGGCCTATTCCCCCATTCACGTATTGCGTTGGGTGTTCACCCTGGGAACCATTATGATTTTGCCATTCGGCTGGAAACAGTTTATGGAGGTAGAGTGGACGTCGGTTTCCAGCCTCGATTGGCTTGCGCTGGCATTCATAGCGGTAGGAGCAACCTTTCTCGCCTACCTTTTCAACGTGTTTAGCATCAAAACCATCGGATCTTCTGCAACCGGCACCTATATATACACCCAGCCCGTTTTTGCAGCAATAATTGCTTTCATGGTATTTGGGGAAAAAATAAACCTCCTGAAGATTGTGTCAGCTTTGCTCATTTTTGCTGGAGTGTTCGTGGTGAATATGAATGGAGAGAAGCGGTTAGGGGATAAATGAAGTTGAAACAGGTGACAACTGCTTGCGCACTCCTTCAGCAAAACGAGTAGGGACAGGAAATCCGTAAAGGACCTTGTAGCGCCGGCGATATTTTCTGTAACAAAATGAATTCTTTTGAAATAGAATAAAAGGCAATGCCGAATGTGAATACGGAAATTAATCAAAAATGGCTGATCAGCAGGCGAATTAGGATTAGCTTGTTTTTCTTTTTTTATGGTTTTATTTTCGCGACCTGGGCTTCCCGGATCCCCGATATACAACAACGCCTTAATCTTTCTGAAGCAGAATTGGGTGCCGTTTTGTTGGCAATGCCAGTAGGATCGTTTATCACCCTTCCTTTTTCCGGGTATTTAACGTCCCGGATTGGTAGCCGTAAAGTGGTGATGGGTGCTTCATTTGTTTACAGTTGTATATTGATTGGAATCGGTTTTTCACCTCGGTATACATATTGGCTCTGTTTCTTTTTCTCTTTGGATCATCGGGCAATATGATGAACATTTCGGTAAATACCCAGGCGCTGGAGCTGGAAAAATTGTATAAAAAGATCATTATTTCTTCTTTCCATGGAATGTGGAGTGTTGCCGGGCTGGTAGCCGCGTTTTCAGGATCTTATCTCATGGGAAAGCGTTGTTGAAAGAAAAGCTGAAGAGTCAGGAAAAGCGCCCTTTGTTTACCAGGCCTGACAAAGCCTTCTGGAGATTAGGAATGATCGCTTTTTGTTCGATGATCTGCCAGGGTGCAATGTTTGACTGGAGCGGTGTTTATTTTAGAAAGGTGATGGCGGCTGAACCCTCTTTTACCGGTGCAGGATATACCGCATTTATGGTCTCGATGACCCTCGTCAGGTTTCTTACTGACTGGTTTTCGCAAAAGTTTGGATTTGAAAAAATCATGGTAGTTTGTGGCCTCAGCATTACATCAGGGCTGCTCGTAGCTGTCCTGTTTCCATACCTCCTACCCGCTGTTTTCGGAATGTTTTTAGTTGGCATCGGGGTGTCGCCCGGGGTTCCTCTCGTCTTTAGCCTGGCCGGCAAATCCCGCACTTTACCACCGCCCGTTGCCATTGCTGCTGTGTCTTCGATCGGCATGATCGGATTGTTAATCGGGCCTCCAATAATCGGATTCGTGGCAGGTCTCACCAGTCTCAAAACTTCGTTTATCATGCTTTCGTCTTTTGGCATGGCGATTGTCCTTGCAGCGTTAACCGCAAAAAAACAGGAGTACTGAGTGCATTGTTTATTCTTATTCAATAACGCATTGATCCACATTTTTCTTTTCGGGGTCCGATTGATCAAGCCGGATCTGCTGCATTCCGGATAATTTTTTGTACTAAAAAATTATCCCCAGATGCATCCCGTAAGGCTCATTTTGCGTCTACTAAAAGCTGAATAATCTCTTTTCATATTCGAGGAAAATGAAAAACACTTTCTATATACTTGCACTTCATGTTTTGATAGTGATGTCTAGTGGTTGCTTTGGGCTGGAGGCTGAAGACCAGCAAAAACCGGCGACTGTTGAATCACCCGCTGCTGTTACACCGGCTACAGAATCTGTTGAGAACAAAGAACCGGTCAAAGCCACATTAGCTTCTATTGACACTGCTTTGTACGATAAAATAAACCATGATTTAGCAAATGGAGACACTACGGGTAAATGGCCCGTTAAGGCGCCTTATCCGGCACCGGGCGCTATTTTACCGTTTAAGCGGATTCTTGCTTTTTACGGCAACCTGTACTCGAAAAAAATGGGTGTTTTGGGCGAATATCCCAAGCAGGAAATGATCGCAAAACTGAAAGGCGAGGTAAAAAGCTGGCAGGCGGCAGACCCCCTGCCCATATTACCCGCATTGCATTATGTAGCGGTAACAGCCCAGGGAGTACCGGGCAAAGATGGCAAGTACAGGAGCCGCATGCCCTATCACCAGATAGACACGATCATTACCTGGGCAAATGAAATCAATGGAATTGCATTCGTGGATGTGCAGGTGGGACTCAGTACCCTTCCAGCTGAAATACCGCCGCTTGAAAAATACCTTAGCATGCCAAACGTGCACCTTGCAATTGATCCGGAGTTTGCAATGTTAGGTAAAGGCGGAAAGAGACCAGGAACGGTGATTGGCACCTACAACGCAGATGATATTAACTGGGTGGTTGACTACCTTGCCGGCATTGTAAAGAAAAATAATATCCCTCCAAAAATTCTTATAGTCCACCGCTTTACAAACCCCATGGTGAGGGAATATCAAAGGATCAAGCGGGTGCCCCAAGTGCAGATTGTGATGGATATGGATGGGTGGGGTGATAAAACGCTGAAAAAATCTTCTTATATGCTGTATGAAAGAAGAGACCCGGTTCAGTTTACCGGATTTAAGTTGTTCTATAAAAACGACACCAAAACGGGTGCTGATCAATTGTACACGCCTAAAGAAGTATTAAACTTCCAGCCCAAACCCATTTACATACAGTACCAGTAATATTTAATACGTTTTAAAAAAGCCGTTTCTCAGCCAGAGACGGCTTTTTTGCATTTTCGATGAAGCCAAAAAGTTTTCTATTCACTGACGGTTCAATCCATCCATAAATTCATGGATGCATTTTTATCCTCAGCACATAATTGGTGGCAGTAATGTAGAGTGTTTTGTGATCAGCCGAAAAAGCACAGTTCGCAGCAGCCACAGGCAACCTGACCCTGCCCAACAACTTCCCGGTACCATTGAATATATAAACCCCACCCGGTCCGGTGGCGAAGACGTTTCCATTTTGATCGATCTTCAATCCATCGGGTAAGCCTTTGCCTTCTTTTAAATCAGCGAACGCGTTGTAAAATATGCTTCCATTTCGCAAAGAATCATTTTGGATGTCGAACAAATACCAATAGGGTTTTGACGAATCAGAATTTGCCACCAGCAATCTTTTCTCACCTGGGAAAAGAGCAATCCCATTAGGACGGGTTATGGAATCACACAGCAGCGTTACCTCTCCAGTTGGCTTCACTTTATACACGCCCTGAAAAGGAATTTCCTTATTCGGATCATTCATCCGTCCTTCAAGCCCATATGGAGGATCGGTAAAAAATAATTCACCGTTGCTATTGAAAGTACCGTCATTCGGGCTGTTGAACCTTTTTCCATTGTACCTGTCTGCAAGCGTTGTGTAGGATGGCGTCGGTTTTTCAAGGCCTGCATTCATCCTCGCTACCTGCCGGTTTCCATGTTGACACAATACGAGCTTACCATCACTGGCCAACATCAAACCGTTTGAACCGAGTTCTCCACCCCTTTTGGTTGGCCCGGTAAACCCAGATGATTTCAGGTAAACTGACGCTTCGCTTCCTTCTGTCCATTGATAAACATTATTAGAAAAAACATCTGAAAAAAGCAGCATTTTCCTGTCCTCAATCCAAACTGGGCCTTCAGTCCATTTAAAACCGTCGGCGATGATTTCCGGTTCAACACCGGCTGGGATAATGGCATCCAATGAAGGATCTATCCTTTCAATAGTGCCGATACGAGCTTGTTTACAGGAGACTATAATCAGTACAAAAAGGGGCAATAAAACTCTGTGCATATGGCTTTTTACATTTTTTGCAATCGGTACCCGTCAATTTACATTAAATTTTTGTAATGCCCGATCTGGTGGCATTTTGATCATTTCATTTTCGTCGACTTAATGAAAGCTTTACCCAATTGGAAAAAGACGCAGGCACATTTATTCTATTTTTATTACTTTCTTGTTTTGCATCATTGCTGAATTACTTGTTATCTATCCTAACTTGTCAAAAAGCCTGATATCTTCGTTTTAATACCTGGAGCTATGATTACAAAATACGCCGGAAATTTGTTACTTGCTTTGGCAGTCAGCGTTTGCTTCTCTGGCAATGCTCAAACAAAACAAGTGAATATTATGCGGCAGGACTACCAGGAGGGAAGCTTTGGTTATGACCTGGCTTTTTTAAAGAAGTTTGATGACGTAATTGTTTTAAAAAACGGCGAAGACGCACAGGTAATTGTTTCCCCCAAATACCAGGCGAAAGTATTTACCTCTACCGCAACAGGGTCTGAAGGAGTAAGTTTTGGTTGGATAAATTATAAGGCTTTTACGGCATCGATTGATCCTCACATGAATGCTTACGGTGGTGAAAACCGGCTTTGGCTGGGGCCTGAGGGTGGAAAGTTTTCTCTTTTCTTTAATCCTGTGACCGAGATGGTTTTTGAAAACTGGAAAACGCCCACGGCCTTCGATACCGAAAGCTGGATGGTAAGTGGTAGACTAGATGATGCGGCAACCCTACACAAGGACTTTGAGATCAGGAATTATAACGGTACCAAAATGAGCCTTTCAATTGACCGGACGATTAAGCTCCTTGATAAGGCTGATATAAACAAAAAGGCAAACGTCTTACCAGGTGATACTGTAAGTTCGGTGGGGTATGAAACCATGAATGTATTGACCAACAAAGGATCAAATGAATGGACCACCTCGACAGGCATGCCCTGTATCTGGCTACTAGACATGTTTAAACCGTCTCCCTCAACTGTTATCGTCGCTCCATTTAAAAATGAAGGCGGCCTGCCCTTTGAAAAGGTCGCTACCACCAATTATTTCGGCGAGATTCCTCCGGCCAGGCTGAAACACCGTAATGATGTTTTATTTTTTAAAGCGGATGGAAAAAGCCGCGGTAAATTAGGCATTTCGCCTGCCAGCGTAAAACCAGTTGCAGGTAGTTATGATATACAGAATAAAATATTAACCGTTATCGTGTTCGATGTAGATCCGGCCGCCCGCTATCTCAACCAGGAATGGAATACGACGAAGCCGACTTTTTCCGGTGATGCGATGAATGCTTATAATGATGGTCCATTAGCCAACGGCGGCCAGATGGGCCCATTTTATGAGTTAGAAAGTGTGTCACCGGCGGCGATCCTCAAACCGGGTCAATCCCTTGCTCACAAACATTCGGTTTATCATTTTACCGGCAACGAATCAGCACTGGATCGTGTAGCCGAAACAATACTCGGGGTTAAACTGGATGATATCAAAAACGCATTTTAATACTTCCTCAATTAAGTGCAGGAGTTTACGCAAAGAAGCAAAAAAAGCCAAGCCGAAAATGTGAACGTTTCCCGGTTAAAATTATTTAATAAAAATTGCACAAGGCCTGGGATTGTTATTTTTCACCACCTCAATACTTTTAATTTTATTAAATGATTACAACAACTACACCGACAATTGAAGGGCGGCCGATACAACAATACTTAGGTATAGTAAGTGCACAATCTATCATAGGAGCCAATATTTTTAAAGATATATTGGCAGGTTTTCGCGACCTTGCCGGGGGACGAAGTGATACTTATGAACGGGTGGTTGACGAAGCCCGTACCACTGCAATGAGCGACCTTGTTCAAAAGGCAGAAAGCATTGGGGCCAATGCGATTGTAGGCATTCAACTAAATTTTGAAACCCTGGGTGGGGGAAGTAGCATGTTAATGGTATTGGCAGCCGGCACCGCTGTAAGAATATAAATGGGGCATTGCAGATTGATATAGGTGGTGACAGTCACGCTTGTTTTTGTTTAGGTTACGATGATGAAACGTTTTATTAAATATCTTATTCCATTGTTTGCTGCTGGCTGTAGCAGCGGGCATGACGATGCTGGCGATACAGGACATACGAGGATGCCAGTTCATAATACCGAGAGCAATATTTACCGCTCGGGAGATAGCATGCTAGCGGCTTTCAGGCGAAAAGACTGGATTGCATTTGTAAAATACAATCATCCTAACATGGTACAACGAATGGGCGGGGAACAAGCCTTTGCCTCGTTTGTAAACCTTCAAATGAAACAAATTCCTGTTGGCGCAATTAAAAATGTGACACTGGGAAAAATCTTACAACATGTAAAAACAGGGAAGGACGAACAATGTATCGTCGAGCAAAATATGGAAATCTCGTTGGAAGGAAATCATTTTATTAAAAAAACTTACCTGGTAGGTGAGTCTCTCAATGGGGGCAATTCATGGACGTTTTTCGATGCATCGACAAAAACACTATTGAGCCCAAAAGACATCAAGCCCGATTTAAGTCCCGAATTAAAAATACCGGCGATCCAGTAGTTGGATAAGAAAAGCCCTCTTGCGAGGGCTCCTTTAATCTGGTGTTTTAATTGTTTGCAACGACCGGCATTTTTTACAACCCTTTTACAACAAATTCTTCGACGGTTTTAACTTCTGTATTAATCTCGAAGGCCTGAGAGACTTCTTTCTTTCCGGTCTTTATGCTAAAAGTAAGTTTGCAGTTTTCAGGAAGGTCGGTGAACAGGATTTTTGTGTTGACCTGTTTGTCCTTATACTCTTTAAAGTAGAGTACTAAGTTTTCCTCATTCCTTACCGACAGTTGTAGAGGTTCGCCGGTTTCATTGTTGTAGTTGACATTAAAAACAAGGTTTTTGTCTTGTAGTCCCTGGTATACTATTTCCGGTCCCTTAGATCCGACGCCATCCGGTAGGGTCGTAGCATTTGAATTGAAGCCAAATAATAGAAACGCGGCGAAAGTGAACGTTAGGGCCCTTTTTGAGATTGCTGAGGTGGTTTGCTTTTTCATGGTTATAATGTTTAAACGTGATAAAAAAACTTAGGAAGCAACAGTTTAAACAAGCAATGTCTTCTTTGGCAAAACCGTTAGCAGACATTCAGAAGGTGCAATCGAAGGGGAAAATTTAAATAATCTATCTGGTTTTGATGTTGATAAAGCAAAGATATGGGGGAAAAACTAAAATTTTAAACTCTAATATTAAGAAATTGTTTCTTTCTTATAGATTGAGGCAGAATTAGTTACGAACTAACGTTCGTTATTTTTTTGTCCCTTTCGCTTATCAGGCCGGTTTGTTTAACGTAGCCCACAAAAGGTCTTTTAGCTCGATAAGTCCTTTTTGGGTAATGGAAGAAATGAACACGTGGGGGATGTCTTCGGGCAATTCGCGCGATATTTCCTGCTTCAATTCATCATCCAGCATATCGCTTTTACTAACTGCTATGATAAAATCTTTCTGCAATAGCTCAGCATTGTATTGTTGCAGTTCATTTTGTAATATTTCAAACTCCTCTCCATGATTTTTGCTGTCCGCGGGAATTAGAAAAAGGAGGCAGGCGTTTCGTTCTATATGTCTTAAAAACCGGTGTCCGAGGCCCTTTCCTTCCGCAGCGCCTTCTATGATCCCGGGTAAGTCTGCAATACAAAAGCTCTTGCCATCCCGGTAATCGACCATCCCCAATTGAGGAGTTAATGTAGTGAAGGCATAGTCCGCTATTTTAGGCTTAGCTGCTGTAATGACCGATAACAGAGTTGACTTGCCTGCATTGGGAAAGCCGACCAGTCCAACATCGGCTAATACCTTGAGCTCGATAATTTTCCATCCTTCACTCCCTTCTTCTCCCGGCTGATGGTATTCGGGCGCCTGGTTGGTTGGCGTGGCAAAATGTGAATTACCTAGTCCTCCGCGCCCCCCGCGAAGCCAGATTATTTCCTGGCCATCTTCTAATATTTCACCTTCCACTATCCCGGTTTCTTCATCTTTTGCAACCGTGCCCAAAGGCACTTCTATGATGATATCCTTTCCATCGCGACCCGTCCGGTTATTCCCACTGCCATTCTCACCATCTTCAGCAATCACATTCTTATAATATCGCAGGTGCAGCAAGGTCCACAGTTGCCGGTTTCCCTTCAAAATTACATGCCCGCCCCTGCCGCCATCGCCGCCATCAGGGCCTCCCATTGCAGTCAACTTACTCCGCAAAAAATGTTTACTGCCTGCACCGCCATGACCACTCCTGGCAAATACACGGATGTAATCTATAAAATTTGTTTTTTCCATTGGTGTGCAAAGATAATCTGTAGCTTACCGATCTCCTCTGGTATTCCAGATTGAATCTTGCAAACAGCAAATAAAAGGCAATTGTTTTGAAAAGGGTAAGGTCCTTTTTTGGATATGTTCAGGATAGCAAAACCGCTTACCCGATTGAATATAAAATATGAGAGAATTACTGCAATTGTCAATACCACCAGGGTATGCTGTGGACTATGATTTTCCCGAACCGCCTTTTTTAGCAGCCTTTTCTTTCTCTTTCTGAAACTTCCTGAACAAATCGAGTTTGAATTGTATGTTCCCGTCCGGTCCCGGCCTGCCTCTTACAAAAATACTCGCTCCCACCTTTGAATTGGAGCCTTCATTTTTCGGAATGAAGTTCTCGTCCCTTTTCTTAAGATTACTCAATGGTATTTGAATACTAATGTCGGTATTACCCCTTAGACTGTATACACCCTCAATAAAAAAAGTGACCAATGTAGACTGTATTTCCATACGGTTGAGGTTGATTTCCTTATTTCTCACATCGAGCCTGTCTTTTAGTTCGGCGAAATATATTTCCCTGAAGTTTCTATTTAACGGTACCACATCTTCGAGTTTCACCAAAGGATCATAATTCAGTAATGCACCTTTTTTAATAGAAAAATCAATATACCCATCCATATTGGACGGGTTTCCCTTTAGCTCCCGGTCGATATCCATCCGGATGTTGATGGAGGACGTCAGTTTTCCTTTCAGGTTCGCATAGGTTATGCCGTTTTGGCCGAAGTCGTTAAAAGCATACATCACTTTGTTCACATCCACGTTTCGCAAATCGGCCTTAATCTGGGATGCATAGTATTTACTGTTTTTGGCAGTTAAACCTCCACTAATCGACATAGACCCTCCGGCATGCTCGAGGCTAACCGTGTTTAAGGACCAGTTTTCATTGACAAGACCTAGAGAAGCCCTTACATTGCTGGCCTTGAAACGTTTGTATATCAGTTCATCTGCCTTTAGATCAACCCTGAAATTGGCCTGGTTCACAATCGCATCAATGTCTCTCGCAGTTTTTCCCAGTTTTGACTTTCTTGAAGTATGCGTTGCCTGACCGGTCCTTTGTTTAAGCAGGGAGGTCAAACTGCCGAGATTTAGAGAGGGGGAATAAATATTCCAATCAATAAATATTCTGCCCGGGTTGGTCCTCAGAAAAGCGAGCAAGTTCTTGCCACTGCCATTCATTTTGAATTTATTGCCCTGTACATTTCCTGTAAAATCGGTTACAAACACATCGGTGTTTTTGAATACAATATTGCCGGTAACATTAGAAACAGGCATTTCGTGTGGATGGTACATGATCACGCCGTCCGTGAAAGTTATCTTGCCATTTATTGATGTATTTTGGTTTGAGTTGTTCTGCATCGGCCCCGAATAGGTGAGGTTGACCGACCCTTTTCCCTCATGAAAATCCAGTGTGTTGGAGGCAAGCAGGGTATTCAATTGGGGAAGGTCAAAATCGGTTCTGATATCAGCTTTGATCGTGGGAAATTGCAAGTTATCGATGTAGACATTTTGCGAGGTAATGGCGAGACCCTCAAAGTTGCCTTTGAAATTATGAAACTCCAGCCTTGAATTTGGATCCTTCCTGGGCAAGCCTACTGTTACTTCATTGGTAAATGAACCGTCGAATGTGGTTCCGGTAAAAGCAGCGAAGGGCGCCTTGATGTTATTGTCGTTTATCTTCCAGTGAATATTAACAAGCGGTTCACCGCCTTTCAAGGGTCCGCTAATATCAGCTACGACTTCTGGTATCGGCTTTTCAACATTTACCAGGGTCAATGCCGCCTGTATTTTGGGTGTCAATAATGATTTCGCTTCGTTATAGAGTACCTTTTTTGCAGTCACCTTGAGTGCAAAGGTCGGCGCTTCGGTAAAATTGAATGTCCCCGTTAGTTTATAGGGCTGACCTTTTAAACTGATGTCGATGTCTTCAAAATTCAGCTGCCTCCTGCTCTTATTAAATCTTAAATTTATATCTCCTTCCAGTAAAGTTTCAGCCACATAGCTGCCAACATCTGTATTGAAAGCAAGGCTGTGTATAAGAATATTGTTAGAAGTCCGTAGGGTGATCGAGGAGTCGGAGTCGCTGATTTTACAGTTCGTTTTATTTACCGAAAAATCATACAACTTGTGTTTTTTTCTATCATCTAAAATCAGTCTTACATTTCTTAGTTTGACGCTTTCTATTTCAGTCTTCTGAGACTGTTTTTTAGACTGCTGCCTTCGATCTTTTGGTGATAGCAGGTAAGAATTTGTATAGCCGGTGGTGTCGGTAAAGATGTATAACTGGCCGTTTTCTACCCGGAGACCATTTAGTGGATTGTGTCCCTCGAGCAGGTTCAAAACACTGATACTGGCATAGACCTTACCCGTCTGGAAAAACGGATGTTTGTGTTGGTTGAAAAGCGTGTCGCGAATAGACACGTTTTGCAGTTCAACGGAAATACTCGGAAATTGTGCCAGAAATCCAAGATCGATGTCCGCTATCTGAACTTCCCCATTTAATTTATCTGCGACTTGTTCTCTAATCTGCGAAATGATTACTTTTTTCTTTGCCAAGACATATACATAGGCAGCAGAATAAACTAGTATAAGTATGCCAAAAAAGACCAGGACGCCCCTCAACAGATATTTTAATATGTTTTTCAACGGGTAAGTCATTAAAATTTCTATGCCATCTCCACAAATAATAAAACCCCATCATGGGGTTTAAATTCAAAATTTATTATGCAAAATGTAGGGCAACATATTCCGCCAGGTAGACCAGTCGTGCCTGATATCCGGTCCCCATATATCGAGGTCGCACCAGATACCCTTGTCAAAGAGTACGGAAGCAAACCTTCTCGATGCGTCCGGTTCTTCATATTCACCGCTGCCTGTGTAAATGTGAATATGATGGCTGGCCTTCAGCTTGTCGAGGTAGAAAGGATCAGTTAAATTGGGAATATAGTGGATCGGGCTGTTGTAGTAAACCTGTTCGTCAAAAAAACCTTTTGTATATTCAGTAAGGTCATACACGCCACTCATTGAAATCGCTCCATTTAATATGTCTGGCCGTTTGCAAAAAAGGTTCATCGCGTGTAAGGCACCAAGCGAGGCTCCGCAGGTGTATATAAACGTTTCGTTACTGGTTGCATTTCTGATGAAAGGAACAACTTCATTAAAAACATAGTAATTGAAGTCGTTATGACGGATGGCCCGGTGCGCTGGCTCCATCTGGTAGTTGAGCCAGCTTTCTTTATTGATACTATCTATACTAAAAACTCTGAATTTACCACTGTTGATCATTGGTTCAAGGCACTGGATCAGCTGGAAACGCTCATATTCAAGATAATCAGCAGCAGCAGTCGGGATAAGCAGAAGGGCAAAACCGTAGTGGCCGTAGGAAGCAATTGGCATTTCTTTCCTCAGGGAAGGACTGTACCAGGACGTTATTTCTCTTCTCATTTTTTTTGTATTAGAATTATTGAAAAAAGTGATTGTGGCAAAAGGATTTCCAAATGTATTAAAGAAATGCTGCCCCGTCAGTAATCGCTCAGTAATCGGGTAGTACGATCATTTAAATGGGGATGAATTGAAAGATCAGCAAATATTTTATCTGGCATCAACAATACTCAAAAAATCATTACCGCCAAACATAAAAAGTTACCGTTGAGGTTAAGATACCAATGAAAAAATAAAAGCGGTTCAGAACCGTTGGCAAAGTAAAGTGACGCACAAATGGTAGTTGATCATGAACGGCAGGGCACTTGCTCGAGTATGATCAGTATCGAGCGCTGAACGAAATACTGATAAGGTTCGAAAAGTGATCATCACATCAACGGAACAGATGTGATAAAGCCAATATTAAAAAGTGCAGGATGATGAAAAAAGAGCTGGAATTTGTATAGCAGGTGCAAGCAATCATTAAAGGCCGCCAGCTCTCTTTTCACCAGGAAATACCGCGATAGTACTAGTTCAGGTCTTTTACTTTTTCAGAATATTCTGATCGAATTCATCAATGCTGTTTCACACCCAGGTTAGCAAATTCCGGTGTTGTTGAAGTAGAAGCAGCTGTTTGAATGAAAGTAAAAGAACCTTTAGTGCTAACAGGCGTTAGTTTGTTAAGAGGTTGTAAAGATGAAGTTTTTTTTGTTTCGAAGAAGTTTTTTTTAAAAAAAAATTTTTCAACATCCAGGTGTAATTGTTCCATTAGCTGTTTGCACTCATAACTCATAACTCATCATTCATCATCCATCATTCAACATCCAACATGAAATGGTGCAATAATTCGCTGCTAGCCATTAGCTATTAGCCGCTAGCTTAACACACTCATCACTCATCATTCATCACTCATCATTCATCATTCAACATCCAACATGAAATGGTGCACTCACTCACCTGTAACTTGTAACCGGTAACTTGTAACCACCCAGCGCCCAAAAAACCGAAAACGGAAAGTCTCTCATTTTGGGAATGTGTCTTTTTCGGTTATCCTTTTACCCCCGACGCCTATTGCGTCCCTGCTTTATTGACTTTCTTTGTTGTGTTATCAGGAACAAAGGGAAATCATCCCGGAAGAAACGGTAACAAAACAATATCCTACGAAAACAGTAATCCATCCATTCAATCGAAAAACGCTACCCATGAACACACTCAGCCAGGCTACAGACAACCAACTGGTACACGCATTTCAGCAGGGCAATGACCGTGCTTTGGAGATATTGGTCAACAGGCACAAAGACAAGATCTTTACCTCCATACATATGCTGGTTAAAGACAGGTACCTGGCTGAGGACCTGTTCCAGGAAGTATTTATCAAGATCATCGACACCCTTCGTAAGAACAATTACAACGAGGAAGGCAAGTTCCTGCCATGGGCCATTCGCATCGGGCACAACCTGTGTGTGGATCATTTCAGGAAGGTGAAGCGTACGCCAACGATCACTACCGGCGAGGACCGCGACATTTTCGAAGTGCTCAATGTATCTGCCGACAGTGCCGATAAGGCGATCATCAAAAGCCAGAGCCACGAAAAGGTGCGCCAGTTGCTCGAAGAGTTACCCGCCGAACAGAGGGAAGTGATCGTCCTGCGTCATTATGCCGATATGAGCTTCAAGGAAATTGCGTCGTTGACAAACTGCAGCATCAATACCGCGCTGGGAAGAATGCGTTATGGCCTGATGAGCATGAGAAAGATGATGGCTGAGAACCAGCTGTCGTTGTAAGGTTTAGCTGTTAGCTTTTAGTTATTAGCCTGGCAAAAGCAATAACCGCAAAGCCCGCAAAGAAAAACGTAAAGCGCAAAGAAGATTTATTCGTTTAATGGGTAAGGGGTAGGTTTAGCCGCTAGCCATTAGCTATTATCTCTTAACACTCATAACTCATAATCATCATTCATCATACACCATTCATCATTCAACATGAAATGGTGCAAGAATTAGCCGCTAGCTTAACACACTCATAACTCATAACTCATCATTCAACATCCAACATGAAATGGTGCAATAATTAGCTGCTAGCTTAAAACACTCATAACTCATCGTTCATAACTCATCATTCATCATACTCATTCAAAGTCAAACCTACACCACCACCAGCTCGTAGAAATTTTCAGGAACAAGGTATTTGTTCGCAAGCGCCTGTATTTCCTCTGCCTTAATTGTTTTTATTGTGTTGAGGGAATTATAGAAATAGGACTCATCTAAACCGTTCAATATATAATTTTTCCAACGATTGATTATTTGAAATGAGCCGTCAAGGTCGCCCAGAATACTGCCGACCATATAATTTCTAACGAGCAACAATTCATCCTCATCGACAGGTGTCTCCTGCAGGATCTTCATCTCTTTATACACTTCATCAATGGTTGCTTCACACACATCCCTTCCGGCTTCGGTACTTACCATCCATGCGCTTTCTGCGATGTGATTTTCAAAGTAGCTATGAATACCATACGTATATCCTTTGTCCTCACGGATATTGCTCATCAGCCTTGAGCCAAAGAAACCACCAAAAAGGTTATTCAATACCTGGCACTTGATGAAATCGGGATGATGGCGATTTGGGAAGGGACGACCGATGCGTACGGCTCCCTGTACTCCATTTTCATCGTTTATTATCCGATGTTTTTTTTCTGATGCCGGCTGAATGATAAATGATTTTTCAGACAGGGGCTTTTTATTCAGGGGCAGGTGGCCGAAAACACTATTAAGTTGTTCAATAATATCAGTTGGCAGATTGCCCGCAACAAACATCAAACATTTCCCGTTTACATAATAGTCACTATAAAATTGTATCACCTGTTCACGAGTAAGCGAATCAAAGTCGGGAATAGAAGTGTACCGCCCATAAGGATGGTCAAAACCGTACAGGTATTCGTCAATGCACCGATTGGCAACAAAATCACATTTTTGAAGGCTCACTTTCAGCCGTTGAATTTGATTTTGTTTATAGATGGCTAACTCTTCTTCAGGAAAAACTGAAGCCGTCAACAGCTCCTCAACTACGGGCAACACATTCTTTAAATGCTTGCTCAGGCAGTGTAGGGTAATGTTGGAGGTTTCGTTGAAACAATTACGGTTAAGGTAGGCACCGTAGTATTCGAAATGCTCATTTATTTCAAAAGCAGACCTTTTATTGGTTCCGTTTTTCAATAAAAAATTGGTGGTGCCTGCTACAATATTTTTGTCTTCATACCAGTTGCCAGCATAAAAAACAAGCTCTATGCTCAGTACTTCCTGCCCTTCGGCGTTAATACTGTAAACGGGTATGCCATTATCCAAAGTATTTTTCTCAATCGGCTTCAGTTGAACGTCAAATTCAACTGCATCCTTTATTCCGGGAGCTTTTTTTCTGTTTAACATTAATGTCTGGAACGGTTTTCTAACCTGTCAATTTATTTCATTACAACCCACATTGCCACTATCTCACTTTCTACCGTACTTGTTGTGGCACTCACTTATCATAAAAAACGTCCTCAAAGCGTGTTGAGATCGCAAACTCGACACAAACTCTCGGGATTGCTTTAGTATACGCTCAAACGCTGTTGTACCTGCTGTTTCAGTTCCTTTCTCCATTTCGAGTAAAAGAAACTTCTCTTTTTAACTGCCATCCGCCCTGTAGCAAGCGTTTTCGAGGCGCGGCTAATTTTTGCTAAAGTAACGCATGGTATTGCTATTGCTTTCCTGGAAAACTTCATTTGCTGTAGCTTTTATATCTTCTATGGTTACCTGGTGATAACGTTCCAATTCGGTGTTCATCATTTCGGCATCACCCAGCAGCTCATAAGTTGCAAGACTATTTGCCCGGTTCATCACCGTCATGTCTTCAAAAGCTATCATGCTTTCGGTCTTGTTCTTAACTTTTTCCAGTTCGCTTTCAGTTACCAATTCGTTTTTTACCTTTTCAACCTCCTCCTGAACCGCCCTTTCAGCATCCTCCATTTTAACACCTTTAACCAACTTTCCCTCGATGGTAAGCAAGCCGGCATCGATGCTTCCCATATGATGACAATCAATATTGCTGAAAATCTGTCTTTCTTTTACCAAAGCCTGGTACAACCTCGAAGAACCGCCTCCACTCAGGATATCGCTCAAAAGGTCAGTGGCATAATAGGCACTATTTAATCTCGAAGCCATATGCCAGGTCTTATAGAAAGCGTCCAGGGGGACCGCCGCTTCCACATCGAGTGTACGCGCCTTAGATTGGATCGGTTCCTGGGGTATTTTTCTCAGGTATTTCTCTCCCATCGGAATAGTCCCAAACCATTTTTCTGCAAGTCGTTTTATGTCATCGGGATAAACATGTCCGGCAACAACCAGTATCGCATTTACCGGCCGGTAGTGCTTGAAAAAAAATTCCTTCACATCAGACAGGGTTGCACTTTCTATATGACTTAACTCTTTCCCAATGGTCATCCATCTGTAAGGATGCTGTTTATAGGACAATTCGCGAAGCTTATGCCACACATCGCCGTAGGGTTTGTTTATATAGTGTTCCTTAAACTCCTCGCAAACCACCTTCCGCTGCACATCGAGGCTTTTTTCACTGAAAGCAAGACTTAGCATCCGGTCGCTCTCAAGCCAGAAAGCGGTCTCAATATTTTCAGCAGGAATTTGTATATAATAGTTGGTAAGGTCATTTGTGGTATAGGCATTGTTTTCGCCACCAGCCATTTGTAGCGGCTCATCATAGTCCTTGATATTGATACTGCCACCAAACATAAGGTGTTCAAAAAGGTGAGCGAAACCGGTTTTGTTTGGATCCTCGTCCCTGGCACCTACATCGTACATTACGTCAACAACTGCCATGGGTGTACTGTGGTCTTCATGAACAATTACCCGTAAACCATTATCGAGAACAAATCGTTGGTACTGTATCATATGTGAAATAAAAGAGAGCGAAATTATACCATTTCAGCTTACAGGTATTCTTAAAATTTGTCGACCGGTGACCGATAATTCAAGTAACCGAGGTGTAAGCATGATAAACGATTTCGGGAAGAAATCGCGATGAAGGCGGAAAAATTGAGGATTGGATTACGGACAGGCGGTACTTTTAGAACCATCTTTCGTTGTTTACAACGGTCTATAGGTCTTTTGCTAAAAAACTTTTTACCTTCAGATCGATTTGAAATAGTTTTCCGTCGCGAACAATGATTAACCGCAACTTCGCCCCTACATCCTGCAACAGGCTCTTATACGTTTGAATGCTTCCGCCAAGGTACCGGTCGATCCCGGCTAATATATCTCCCGGCTTGAACCCGGCTTTTTCAGCAGGTGACCCTTCCAATACGTCTTCAATAACGATCTGGCCGTTTACCAGATACATCGCCAACCCGGTGTAGGAATAGTCAAAAAGGTCGCGGAAATGTGTATTTGGAAGTAAATGGATCTCTTTCTGCCCGTAATTAACGATCAGGTTGAAACGCCGAAGCAAATCGTTACCAATTAACCCTCCGAGGAGCGGGTAAGAGGTTACATTGTAATCATCATGAAAAATATGGGCTGGTACTTTCTTAAACTTATACTTTCCGATTCTTATTTCTTTTACCGTCGTCAACTTCATTGCTTTTTTGCCACCGATGCCCTCTGCCTGTGTAATTAATACTTTTTTACCTTTAACCAGTACACTGCTGTCTTTTTCAAAATCTTCGGACATAAGCAGGCAAAGACCTGCTCCTGAGTCAAAATAAAAGCGGCTTTCAACAGTATTTCCGTCTACTACCGTGGCATCAAACACGGGGATTCCGGAGATGACCGGCTTCAAGATGGTTCCTCTTTTGGGATACTTGATTTCCCCGGGACTCCAGACTTCCACGATATTTCTGTCATAATCGACTTTAACGATGTAACGGCTGAAAAAACTAAATCCCATTATTCCGTCAATCCTTACTCCGTATACACTGGTAAGAAGATCATAATCGTTGATATGAAAATCGAGATGCTCAATATCGAGGCCAGGCAAATGAAGAGTGCGATTTGTGACATAAGTGACCTTCCTCATCATAGCAATACCCCTCAGTAACCTTTCCGTGGGTGTTTTAACCAAACGCAAGTATTCTACCATCGCGGAGTCCAGTGAAATACCGCCACTTCCGGTGTCAAGTATAAAGTTTAAGGTATCAGGAAATTCGTCAAGGCGCGCCTGCAGCACAATTATTCCTCCCGAAAGAATTGTAAAGGGGAAGCGAGTGATAAATGTTGATTTTAACACCGGGCTTTCCTGGGCTGCGACCGGACAATTATCAAAACTAATAATTGCAATAAGTTGAAAGAAATACAAACACCAAACACCTATTTTGTATAGCAATCGTTGTCTCACACATTGAATCATTTAACGTTCGGGTCAGCGAAACCAAATTACAAACTTATTAGTGTAATCTGTTGTACCCTAAAATATTCTACTATAAAAATTTAATTGGCTGGATTTTATAATTCTTTGCTAAAACAATAATCGCAGGAAAAAGGGCAAGTTGTATTTTTGTTTTTCTTAAAAAGTCGAAATGCATTTAGGGCAACTATACCAGAAAGCTTTGAATTTTGAATTTCTGAATGTGGAGGAAGGAGTGTTTCTTTTCGAGCACGCACCAACAGCCGAATTGATGAATGTGGCCGATGAGCTAAGAAAAATACAGGTTCCGCATGGCAAGGTCACCTGGATAATCGACCGTAACCTCAATACAACCAATGTTTGTATCGCCAACTGCAAATTCTGTAATTTTTACCGTATTCCCGGGCATGAACAAGCGTACGTGACTGATATAGAGACGTACCGGCGAAAAATTGAGGAAACTTTCCGATACGGCGGAGAGCAATTGCTGCTACAGGGAGGTCACCACCCGGACCTCGGTCTGCAGTATTATGTCGATCTGTTTCGGAAGTTGAAAGAAATGTTTCCATCCCTGAAGTTGCATGCTTTAGGACCTCCTGAAGTGGCTCATATTACCCGGTTAGAAAAAAGCACCCATAGAGAAGTGCTGTCGGCATTAAAAGAGGCAGGGCTTGATAGCCTTCCTGGTCCGGGCGCCGAAATACTGGTAGACAGGGTACGGCGCCTGATTAGCAAGGGTAAGTGCGGGTCGCAGGAGTGGCTTGATATAATGGTAGAGGCGCATAGACTTAACCTGACCACAAGCGCCACAATGATGTTTGGCCATGTAGAAACGATTGCCGAACGAATGGAGCATCTTGTGAAGCTGCGGGAAGTGCAGGCGAAAAAACCGCCCTACGCAAAAGGATTTATCGCCTTCATTCCCTGGACCTTCCAGGATGTCGACACCTTACTCGCACGCATTCGGGGTGTCCAAAATCTTACTACAGCCGATGAATACATTCGAATGATTGCACTGAGCCGCATCATGCTTCCCAACGTGAAAAATATCCAGGCAAGTTGGCTGACAGTTGGAAAACAGGTCGCTCAAATCTGTCTTAACGGTGGTGCTAACGACTTTGGAAGCATTATGATAGAGGAGAACGTGGTAAGTGCGGCAGGGGCGCCACATAGATTTACCAGCAAAGGAATTCAACAGGCGATCAGGGAGGCAGGTTTTGAACCGCAGCTCCGTAATCAACAATATGAATTCAGAGAATTACCGGAGCAAATGGAAGAACAGGTGATCAATTATTAAGATTGATCGTCGAGAGCCCGGCAAAGTCATAAGCAAAAAAGCCACTGGCTGGCTTTTAATTTTTCTATCCGATCAGCCAGGTTCAGAGAACAAAAAAAATCTTGCATACCTAAAAGGGTGACTTTTGAAGTCCCCTTTTCTATTTTAACCGGGTTAGCAATCTTGTGTAATAAAAATACTTATACAAGTAGCGCAACAACTACCTGAATAAGCAGGAAAAGGATAATACCGACGCTGAGCTGGTTTTGTACCCTTTTGAGTCTTGCCCTTTCGACATTCGATGTAAACTGTATATTAGTAGGTTTAAAATATAAGAATTCCACCAGTGTCCAATTCTTGTTTTTGTTCTTGAAGAATAAAAAAGTTTTGATCAGAAAAAGAATGGCAGCAACCACATAAGCGTAACTTAAAAAAAGATAAATAATCGTATCTAACATATGCGGTCGATTTAATATTGCTAAAATCTGGCGTAATAAATATAATCACTTTTGGAAAAGAAGCGGCATTTTAACAAAAAAGCGACAGAACCACACATAGCTTTTTTATTAATACGACTTCCTGACCAAACGGCTATATTAGTTGAAGGAAAGCAAATAATCCAGCTTGACCTGGTTTCGGGCAAAATGTTTGTGTTTAAGCTGCTGGAATCTTTGCAGAGCCCGGATCTCGGGCATTGAAAAACACTCCTTTTCTTCTTCGACTATCTCTTCAAGAAGGTTGACAGACGCATAATCCAGCGACCTTATAAGCGACTTGATTTCAGGGAAAGAATAGGTTGCCTGCATAAAACTTCATTTTAACTACCGCGGTAACTGAAGGAGTTTCGTGATTTGCTTATATAAAACTAAGAATGAAATCACTAATATTTCACGAAAGCCGGTTATTTAATTTGATCTTAATTCTAAAAACCGGCGAAAGGAGAAATACTTGTTGTTAACAAGGGCCATTGCTGTAAAGCCCTTGATACTCATTCCTCTCGAAACCCTCAAACATTTTTAGGCTTAACGTTAACGCGGTGGAAAAATTGTCTATTCTTTGAAAATTTTTCGTTCAGGCCCTTCGGTTCATCAAAAAAGGGACTTTGTATCTTCGCCCAATGACGGGAATAGACAGTGTACAGCTAAGGAATGTTATCGTTCATAAAGTAGGAAATCCGACACGAGGTGAGCAACTCCGACATTCGGAAAATTGTTTAACCCTAAACGACCCGCTGGTTCGAGGAATGCTGACAAAGTACTTTTTGTCGCAATTCAACGAAAATGAGCATTACCGGTTCACCCACCTGAGTGACATTAACCTGAATGAAGTTTATAACTACGTTACCAGGATTTTCAGGGATCCTGGTACTTTCGTTTCAACATCGGCTTTAATTGCCTCCTTTTTATATAGCAAGAGTACTCACGCCCGCGTTAAAGAAGGTGAAATGTACCTGGCATTATTTGATCAGGTACCGTTTGGAACCGAATACAAGCAGGCCATCGGGATATTTAAATCGGAAAATAAAGAGCATTTTTTAAAGGTTTTCCCCCATGGTCAAAGTTTCGAGGTGATTTCAGAGGAAGGTATCAACATCAATAAGCTGGACAAAGGATGCCTTATTTTCAGAACCGATGAGGACGAGGGATATAAAGTCTGCGTGGTGGACACCACTAATAAACAGAACGACGCCCAGTACTGGGTATCAGATTTCCTGCAGGTGGAGCCCTATGCTGATAGCTACCACAATACCGACAAATACCTGGGGCTATGTAAGCAGTTTATCAATAACGAATTTGCTGAGAAATTTGATGTGTCCAAAAGTGACCAGATCGACCTGCTTAACCGGTCAATGGATTATTTCAAGACCAGGGAACAGTTCAATATAGATGAGTTTGCCGAAAAAGTCATTCATCATGCCGAAGTGATTGACAGCTTTAAGGACTACAAAAAGACCTACGAGACAGCAAAAAATTTTGAGATAGTGGATGAATTTGATATCAACCTGGCTGCGGTGAGAAAGCAGGCAAAAGTGTTTAAATCGATTTTAAAGCTGGACAAGAATTTTCACATATATATACACGGCAGGAAGGACCTCATTGAAAAAGGGTATGATGAAATGACGGGCAAGCATTTCTATAAATTATATTTTGATGAAGAAGCTTGAGCCGTCACTACCTTCCAAACACCTGAACCGCGCTATTTCTAATGAATGTATCGTTACTTAAAAGGCACCCACCCTTCTGATTTACCGGTAGTAACCAAATAAAATTCTTTGCAAAAACCATGGATAGAAACCAGCTGCCCGAGCGGAATGTACATTTTTTTTGCGGCCTCCATGTTTGGTTCATCTAATAATGGTTGTCGCTTTTCAAAGGTCACGTTCCTGATTGCATTCGATGCATCTACCACGTGGCGGGCTGGCAGAAATCCGGTTTCTCCCGATGGCAGCGACACTCTGTACAGGTCAGCCGTAGCTGCTTCAATTTTCAATATTGTATTTGGCTGAATGAGTATTGATGTATTTGTATTTTCCTTGAATCCTGTCCTAAGTGGGTTATTTTTGGCGGCATCCTCGTACCCGGCTTTACAAACGGCAGCGGGTCTATTGCACCGCTGCTGGTATAGATGCCAAAATGTAAATGAGGTACCGTTGTCTTCGCATTGCCTGTATTTCCAACGAGCCCAATCGTATCTCCAATTCTAACTCTTTGCCCAGGTTGGGCTATTTGCTTTTCAAGGTGCGCATAATACAGGCTGTAATCTTTATTATCCGGCATTAAAAATATCACTTTCCCACCCAGCCTGTTTTCCTCCACCCGGGTAACTACACCGTCTGCTACTGCCAAAAGCGGGGTTCCCCGCGGGGCATAGATGTCGATCCCCTCATGACGTCGGCTGCCATTTTCTCTGTCTACACCCCAAAAACTGCCTATTGAAACTTTCCTGTCTCCGGAGACGGGGAAGGCCAGGGACGGACCGGTACTGATTGCTAGCAGGTACTCGCCCCCCTTCAGTAATTCAGGTTGCAGCCGTAAAATATATTCCGCGTCCCTTTCCACATCAAATTGCAAAATCGATGAGGAGGTGTCAAAGGACAATAAGAAGCGCGGCTTTGCCGCAATCGAAGTCGGCGCTTGCCACAGATCCAGGTACAATGCAAACCCGGAAACCGGTTTTTTGTCAAGTCTGACTGTCAATTTCTCGCCTCTTTTTCCATTAAAAAGCAATCCAATTGCATTAGGTTCCTCAGCGGCAAAATACCCTGATTCACTATACGGAAGATTTACAGAAAGAAGTGACAGCAGACTTTGTTCACCCACTGAAAACCATCGCCGACCGAGTGCCGTTTCATCGAGCCCTGCGGTTTTAATTTTTTCGCCATACTCATCATGCAAACTTTTTTTTCCAAATAGCCCCGCTGGCCCGGGAGTTGTGCAAGAAACAACAAAGCAGCATAACGAAACAAATAAGAATAACCCGTTGCTTGTTGTACAGCAATTGTTCATATCCGCATGAATTCAAATTCTACGCCATTAGTTAAAAGAAGGCGATCTGAAATGTCGCCTTTCCTTACCGGCGCCATCGTTTGTAACAGCAAATGGAGTAATGCAGATTTGTAAACAAGGCAAAAAGGAAATATTAGGTTAATTATAATCTGTGAAGGCCAGGTACCAAATTGCAATCGGTATACCTTCACCCGTTGAAATTCGCGTTTCACCGATTTTCAAGGCAAAGAGTTTTAGACAACGCACCTTTTTATTCTTAAAAAGACCTGCCTTTTAATTCTGCTTTATCTTTATCAGGTTATATATCATTATAAATAAATGTGACCCTATCGATGAAATATTCCGTTCTCGCAATTTTTGTCTTGGTTATTATTACCTCCTGCAAGGGTAAAAAAGAGAGCCCAAAAAGGAATCAGGCCACTCCACCACCCCTGGTTGACGTAATTGTAGCCAGTGCCAAGACCATTCCTAATACGCTGGAAGCAAATGGGACTGTCGTGGCCGGTGAATTTGTCGAGATCAAACCTGAGATCAGTGGGAGGTTAGTATATTTGAATGTGGCTGAGGGATCGAGAATTGCGGCTGGAACTGTAATTGCAAAGATCAACGATGAAGATCTTAGGGCACAATTGAAAAAAGTAAAGGTACAATTGGAACTCGCGGATATTACCGAGACACGTTATAAAAAACTCCTGGATATACAGGGCATTAATCGTTCTGAATATGATCTGGCGGTAAATCAAGCCAGTAGTTTAAAAGCGGATATTGGAATTATAGAGGCTAATTTGGCTAAAACCGTTGTACGTGCGCCATTTTCAGGAGTTGTGGGTTTGCGACAGGTGAGTAAAGGAGCCTATGTGACGCCAGCAACTGTTCTAGCGACCCTCCAGCAAATGAAAAACACCCGCATAGATTTTACGTTGCCCGAGACCTATGCCAATTTATTAAAACGCGGAAATACGGTTACTGTAGAAACAGATGCAAACGGAGGTACACGAAAAACAGCTCGAATCATAGCCATTGAACCTCAAATCAGCACTGCTACAAGGAACGTGATCGTGAGGGCCAGTTTACAGGAAGGCGTAAATATTAACCCGGGAAGCTTTGTAAAGGTATATGTTGATGCAGGAGACAAAAACGGGATGATGATACCTGCGAATGCGATCATACCAGATGCCCGGGCAAAACAGGTAGTGATTGTAAAGGGCGGTAAGGCTAAGTTTGTGGACATAGAAACCGGTGTTCGTCAGGTAGGTGCTGTACAGGTTATCAACGGGTTAAATGAGGGTGACAGCGTTGTAGTAAGCGGTGTGCTCTTTGCCCGACCGAACGCTGCTGTAAAAATACGAAGTGTAAAAACACTGGAAGAAGTTACAAAGTAGGAGGGATTGAAACGTTTTTTATAGACACTTACTATTTCCATTAATCTTTTGCTTGTCATCACCAAAAATTTCACCACAGGATTGACTTGACAATGAGAATCGGGTATGTTCAACATTTCAAATTTGCCAACCGTATGAAGACCTCCCGAATGCTTTGATACCAATCATTCCAAATCCAAGAGATTATACAAAATGAACATTTCAGAATTATCGTTAAGAAGGCCGGTTCTGGCAACGGTTATAAATTTGTTGATCATATTATTCGGGGTGGTAGGCTTTACCTTTTTAAGTGTGCGGGAATATCCTGCGATCGATCCTCCGATTGTAAACGTGAGAACTTCTTATACCGGTGCAAACTCAGATGTCATTGAAACTCAAATAACCGAACCGGTTGAAAAAGCAGTAAATGGTATCCCGGGAATCAAAAGTATCACCTCTTCAAGCAGTGCCGGCTCGAGCAATATTACTGTTGAGTTTGACCTGAATGTTTCGTTGGAAGAAGCAGCAAATGATGTCCGCGATAAGGTTAGCCAGGCAGTAAGAAGTCTTCCTCAGGATTTAGATGCTCCGCCGGTCGTCACCAAAGCCGACGCCAACAGTGAATTTATTATCCTGCTTGCCGTTCAAAGCCGCACCAAGGGGCTGCTTGAATTAAGTGATTATGTCGAAAATGTATTGCTGGAACGATTTCAAACAATCAATGAAGTAAGTGCGGTGAACATTTTTGGCCAGAAAAGGCCTGCTATGCGTATTTGGCTGCAGCCGGATAAATTATCCGCCTTCAACATCTCTTTTACTGAAGTGCAGGACGCACTAAACAGGGAAAATGTTGAGCTTCCGGCAGGCAAAATTTCGGGAAACAATACGGAATTGATTATACGGACCATGGGCCGGCTGACCACCGAGAAAGATTTTAGCGACCTGATCGTACGGCAGGACTCCGCTGGCATTATCAGGATGAGCGATGTGGCGAAAGTAGAATTGGGACCTGAAAATGAAGAGTCTAGCTGGAGGTATAACGGCGTGAACGCAGTGGGCCTGGCAATCATTCCACAACCGGGGGCCAATTACATCAATATCTCGGACGAGTTTAACAGGAGATTGCAGGATATTAAAAAGACTGAAAAGTCGGATATCGAAATGAATGTGTTGGTGGACACCACCCGCAATGTGAGACGTTCACTCGAAGAGGTTAAGGAAACCCTTATAATTTCTCTTTGCCTGGTTGTGCTGGTAATCTTTTTCTTTTTTAGAAACTGGTTGATCGCAGTACGCCCGCTAATAGACATCCCCATTTCACTGGTGTCGTCTTTTTTCATCATGTACCTGGCCGGCTTTTCCATCAACGTGTTGACCCTGCTTGCCATCGTGCTGGCGACGGGACTGGTGGTCGATGACGGTATCGTTGTTACGGAAAATATTTTTAGAAAGCTGGAAGAAGGAATGTCCATTAAGAGAGCCGCGTTGATTGGAAGCCGGGAGATATTTTTTGCAGTGATTTCGACGTCTATTACTCTTGCTGTCGTATTTCTTCCGGTGATTTTCCTGCAGGGATTTGTAGGAAGATTGTTTCGTGAATTTGGTGTTGTAGTGGCGGGCGCGGTACTGGTGTCGGCAGTGGTATCATTAACAATTACCCCGGTTCTTAACGTTTACATGACGAAAAAAGACAGTGGCCATGGCAAGTTTTATGAAAAGACGGAGCCGTTTTTTGAGGCAATGGAGAACGGGTACAAAAACCTGCTGACCGGTTTTTTAAAAATCCGCTGGTTTGCATGGGTATTGGTGGCCCTTTGCGGAGGTATTATCTACATCATCGGTAGTACCATCCAAAACGAGATAGCCCCTTTGGAAGATAAGAGCAATGTGCGCCTCACCATTACAGGTCCCGAAGGGGCTAGTTATGATTACATGACGGCCATCGGTACCGACCTGGTTAATTACCTATATGACTCCATTCCTGAAAGGGACTATGTATTTGGAAACATCCCGGGATTTGGTGGCAACGGCGGAGTAAATTCGGGGAGCCTTCGTCTCGCACTGATTGATCCCAAAAACAGGAAACGGAGCCAGTCAGAGATTGCAAGAGATTTGCAGGGAAAATTGCGGCGTTTTAACAATGCAAGGATCTTTCCTATTGAAGAACAAACGATTTCAGTGGGTGGCGGCCGTGGTTCGCTCCCCGTTCAATTTATCATTCAAAACCTCGACTTTGAAAAGATCAAAGCGGTGATACCCAAATTCCTGGAAGAAGCGCGAAAAGATCCAACTTTTAGCAATGTGGACGTGAATTTGAAATTCAACAAGCCGGAACTGCAATTGCAGATAGACCGGATAAAAGCAAAGGCACTGGGATTGTCGATTACTGATGTCGGTGGTGCTATTCAGGCAGCGTTCAGCGGAAGAAGGGCCGGTTACTTTACCATGAACGGCCGCCAATACCAGGTGATTTCGCAAGTTGAAAGGGCTAACAGGAACGAACCTGTTGACATCAATAATATTTACGTTTCCACCAGTACGGGAGATAAGATACCGTTAAGCTCGGTTGTTCAAATGGTAGAAACCAGCAATCCTCCCTCACTTTATCATTATAACCGTTTTAAGGCGGCAACTATGTCTGCTTCCCTTGCCGAGGGAAAAACAATAGGCGATGGGGTAAAAGCAATGCAGCGTATCGGCTCAAAACTGCTTGATGAAACGTTCCAGACTTCGTTGAGTGGGCCTTCCAGAGATTATGCCGAAAGTTCTTCCAATACGACCTTTGCTTTTGGCCTCGCTTTAATGCTCATCTACCTGGTGCTTGCCGCGCAGTTCGGCAGCTTTATCGATCCCTTGATTATCATGATCACCGTTCCTTTGGCGCTCTGCGGTGCCCTCATCAGCCTGTGGGTATTTGGTCAGACCCTCAACATCTTCTCGCAGATTGGAATGATTATGTTGATTGGCCTGGTTACCAAAAACGGAATTTTGATTGTCGAGTTTGCGAACCAGAAACGGGAACAAGGGATACCTAAAAATCAGGCAGTACTTGAAGCGGCGGCTCAACGTTTGCGGCCGATTTTAATGACCAGCCTTGCAACTGCTTTAGGAGCTTTGCCGATCGCATTGAGTATTGGCGCCGCTGCTACCAGCCGAATACCCCTGGGTATAGTGATAGTGGGTGGCATCATATTCTCGCTTCTGTTGACTTTGCTCGTCATTCCGGCTATTTATACCTACATGTCGGGCGAACATAAAAAAGATACAAACAAAGAATATGATGAGGTTCACCGTGAGGAAAGACTGGAGGAAGAAAAACTATTACATTCAGAAAACGGAAAAACAATGGATCGGGAGGTTTTCAAACCTTCCCCAATGCTAACAAAATAAAAAGGATGAAGAGATTTGTTTTGGCGGGGTTTCTTATTGCTTCGACCGTTCATTTAACAGCACAGGTTCTGACCCTTGAAGATGCAATAAACATTGCGCTGAAAAGAAACCTTGATATCGAGATCGACCGGAACACCGTAGCGATAAATGAAATCAATAATCACATCAGTGTGGCAGGCGGTGTACCCATTGTGGATGCCAGCCTTACCAACAATCAGTCAGTTACTAACCTTACCCAAAACCTGAGTAATGGCACCGTAACGAAACGCAATGGAAATTTTAATACCACTTTAAACTCCAGTGTTAATGCAAGTTTTCTGGTGTACAACGGCCTGAGAGTGCGTGCAACCAAAAAAAGACTCGAAGCCTTGCAGCAGCAGAGTGAGCAGGTGGTGAATAGCCAGATACAAAACGTGATTGCAGATGTAATGGTGAAGTACTATGATATTGTAAGGCAGCACAATTACATTCAAACCATAAAACAATCGATTGAAGCGACACTACAGCGAAAAAAGCTGGTGGAATTGCGACAAAGCGTTGGGTTGGCGAACAACGCCGACACCTACCAGGCTAAACTCGATCTCACGGCAAATGAACAGGAACTGCAAACCCAGGAACTGGTATTGATGACGGCAAAAACCGACCTGTTGAATTTGATGACCGTCAGGCCCGACAGCAATTTTGTGATCAGTGACACCATTATTGTTGACAGTTCGATTAATTTTGATGCAATAAGAGAACGCATCAGGAATAATCCCCAATTGCTATCCGCTGAACAGGAAATTCGCATCAACGAGCTAATTGTCAAGGAAGTGGGTGCGCAGCGTTACCCGGCAATTTCGCTCAACACCGGTATCAATTATTCCCGGAGTCAAAATGCCGCCGGTTTTACTTTGCTAAACCAGAACCTGGGACCGTACATAGGATTAAGCCTGGGAGTGCCCATTTTTAATGGCGGCCTCTATAAAAGACAACAAAAGGCTGCGGAAATTGTAACTACAAATGCAAGCGTTTCAAGACAAATCTTACTGAATTCGCTCGAAACGTCGGCAGTGAAATCGTGGCAGGTGTACCAAAACACGTTGCAGCGGTTACAGGCAGAAAAAGAAAATAATCGGGTTGCGCTGGCACTCCTTCAGCTGACTTTACAACGTTTTGAACTTTCAGCTGCAACCATTATAGAGGTCCGTGAAGCACAAAGAAGTTTTGTAGAAGCAGGATATCGCCTTGTGAACCTTTCCTATGCGGCGAAAGTAGCCGAAATTGAGTTGAAGCGGTTAGCCAGCCAGCTGGGAAGTTAAATTGCAAGAAGCAAATGCCGGATCGACCGGGATGATCTACCTTTTACGACACAATACAGTCAACCAGAGCGGTACAGTCGGCCTCCAGCAACTGCTGCATTAAGAATCTTCTACAAGCCCGCCTTAAAAAAACAGGTATCACTTCGAGATTCTTTTTAAACCTGGCGTCCTCATCGTAAGTCGCCTATAACACATAGGCAATGGCCGCGGCAGCAGATATTCTCTTCTTGACTGCCAGTAACCCGATCGGCTTGCTAAATACCCCTTTTGTACTAACTACCTGGCTTACACAATGTATTTAAGCACAGCACGTTTTTATAATGTTACTTGGTTGTAAGTTTTTAAATTCCAATGTCCAATTATCCAATATCAAATGAAAGACTTCAGGCACCCGCATTACTCATGTATGCACTGCTAATAAGTTGACCATTAGTAACACCTGGTATCGTTGTATCGGGAAAACAAGTTCAGAGGCGTTAGCCATTGATGGTTTTCTCCGGTACAATCCTTACCGGGATTTTAATTCGCCAGCCTTCATTTGAACTTCTTGACCGGTTCGGCCCTGCCCGTTTCGACAATTTCCCATCATTACAACGGGGATGATAAAACGGTTGTCCCGTAATTTATCCTTTACGTTATTTTTGGTAAAAGCACCAAAAATTGAAGATAGAGAGTAAGCTCCCTGATGTGTTGACCACTGTTTTTACAACAATGAGTCACCTGGCTACACAACACAATGCGATTAATTTAGGCCAGGGGTTCCCCGATTTCCCGATGAGTGAAGAGTTGGTTGAACTGGTCGCTAAAGCAATGCATGCTGGGTTTAATCAATATGCCCCTATGGCTGGCCTGCCTCTGCTAAGGGAAAGATTAGCCGAAAAAGTTCTACAGCTTTACCACACGGTAATTGATCCTGTAGCGGATATAACAATCACTCCCGGTGGAACTTATGCGATATATACTGCCCTCACAACCATTTTGCAGCCTCTGGATGAGGTAATTGTTTTTGAACCGGCTTATGACAGTTATATTCCAAACATCGTTGTTAATGGGGCTATTCCGGTCCTCGTACCCCTTCAATTTCCTGATTACTCGATTCCCTGGGAACTCGTCAAAAACAAAATTTCGACCCGCACAAAGGCCATAATAATCAATTCACCGCATAACCCTACCGGCACCATTCTCACCCAACGCGACATTGAAGAACTGAGGAGTTTGGTTCAAAACCACGAAATATTCATTGTCAGTGACGAGGTCTATGAGCATTTGGTATTTGATGGAAAAAAGCACGAAAGCATACTGAGATACCCCGATCTGCTGCAATCTGCATTTGTATGTTTCTCATTTGGAAAGACCTACCATTGTACCGGCTGGAAGCTCGGGTATTGTATCGCTCCAACTTCTTTGATGGAAGAATTCAGGAAGGTTCACCAGTACAATTGCTTTTCGGTCCACTCCCCGTCGCAGGTTGCACTGGCAGAATACCTGCAGAACAAAGACGCCTATCTTCAGCTTAATTCATTTGTTCAACGAAAAAGGGATTATTTTCAGGAGCTGATGTCCAATACCCCCTTCAAGCCGCTTCCAAGTCACGGTAGCTATTTCCAGTGTTACAGCTACGAAGGCGTAAGCGATTTGGGCGATGTGGATTTTGCTACCATGCTTACCAGGCAATATGGTGTTACTGCTATTCCTGTTTCTGCTTTCTACACGAATAAAAAAGATGACAAGGTTATCCGCTTTTGCTTTTGCAAGAAAGAAGAAACGTTGGAAAGGGCGGTAGAAAGACTGGTGCGGTTCAGTGGTCGATAATGGGGCAGGAAAATTTTCGCCGTTTCAAGATAACCTAAAGGTTGAATGGATAGGTTGCCGGAAGTTTGTGCTTATCTGTGTGCAGGTGAAGAGGATGAACGGCCCTGGTGTGGTCGAAAAAAATCAAGGCATCGTATCGTTTTGACAAAACCGAAGGAACATAGTTTCCATACTTTTCCTGGTATGGATTGTGAACCACGCCAATTGCCCTGTGTTTGACAGAATCCCGGTACAGGCTGTCGGTTTCCTTACTAAAAAGGATATAGCCCCTTTCTACATCCTGCTCGTGTAAAATCGCCTCGATACTTCCGGCTCTTGCTTCCGGTACCTCCATCACTTGCATGGGTGCGCCCCATTCTTTTCCGGCAATAACAGTTCCCTTAAACCCTGCAAATCCGGCTAAATACACATTTTTGCTTCCGTACGCTTCCCTGGCCAGCTGTCCGATATTTACCATACCCGCCTTGCTCATCCCGGTGGCGCGTGCATCTCCGATGTGGGTGTTGTGTTCCCAGACAATTCCCCTTGCGTTTGGACGGTGAAATTTCATCAAGCGGTCCAGGGTTTCCATCATATGTTTGTCCCTTACATTCCAGCTTTCATTGTTAAAACCGATCATGCTGCTATAGTACTGTTCGGCGTTTAATGCAATCAAGGCGTTCTGCTCGGTATTGAATCCCGCTTCCCGGTCTCCGTCTAAAAACTGGGCCCTGGTTCTGATCTCTTTTAAAAGGGCAAGCAGTTCCTCGCGGCAGCCGAAATCACGGAGGGTACGCCTGGCGTACATTCTCTCATCTTCATTGAACGGCTCAAAACATTCAATTGCCTTTTTTACAGAACGAGCCGTTTGCGGATCCTCATCTTCCAGGTAGTCCATCATCGCTTTCATGGAATCCCAAAGACTATATACATCCAGTCCATAAAAGCCGATTTTTCGCTCTGAAGGAAGGCCGCTATTGTATTCCTTTAGCCACTCGACCAAAGACGCGACTTCCCAGTTACTCCACATCCATGTGGGCCACCTGTCGAAGCCCCTCAACACATCTTCCACGCTATTACCGGCATCACTGTAACCTTTAATATACCTGTTAATTTTATAGCAGTCGGGCCAATCGCCCTCAACCGCGATGAAATTGAAATCTTTTTCCTTTATCAGTCTTTTTGAAATAGCTGACCTCCAGGTATAATACTCATGCGTTCCGTGTGATGCTTCTCCTAGCATAACAACCGCTCTTTCACCGATATCCTGCATCATTGCCGAAAGGTCGGAAGAGGTTTGTAGCGGAAATATCATAACAATTGCTTTAAATTATAAGGTTAATAGACCCTGAAATACTGTTATGTCTATTTAATTAACGCCATTGCTGCAAAATGCGACGACCATAAAAAATTTGAAAAAGAAATGAGACAACCGCGGAACAAGTTCGAAAAATCTTTCTTTATTGATTGATCGTATTTTATTATTGGCCATCAGTGGACCACTTTAATGCGGAAACACAGGCTAGAAAGCCTCATTAAGATTTAGAAAGAATCCTTTGCGGCCAAATTTGCCCCAGGCATAGTCGAGGCACAAGTTTGTACGGGTCGACTTGTTGAAAAGGATACGCAGTCCGGCCCCGCCACCAGGTTGCCAGACCTCGAATAGCTGGGTCCCCACTTCATCGTTTGCTGTTTGCAAATTGAAAAACGTTACGCCACTAAATAACTTGTTTCTTGATATTGGAAACCGGTATTCCACTTCCGTATCATTGTATTTGGTGCCTTTGAAGAAGGTCACCGTATACCCCCTGCCGCTGCGGGAACCCGGGTCTTTACCTGTTCCGGGTATCTCAAGGTAGGGCAACTGCCCGCTGATCAGGTAGGAACCCCAGTTCCAAAACGCGATCACGTGTTCCGGGTTCCGTCTTGAAAGACTGACATACTTCCTGAAATCGGTGGTAAACTGCATGGCATTCTTGGTGCTACCCATCCATGTTTGGTTGATTCTAATTCCGACATCTGCATACATGCCCTTGTATGCGCGGTTTTGGTTATCACGAGTAGTGTATTGGCCACTAAACAGGACGCCGTTTGCCATGTAGTGATCAGAATCAAATCCGTAGCGCGCATTGTAAATCCGGTATGGGGTTGGAACATGAGGCGGAGTAATCCTGTCTTCGATTCTTCTTCTGATATCAAACGATACACCTGCCCCAAGGAAAAAATCCGGTAATACTTCTTTATATACTTTTTCCCTGAAATTAAAATACAATGCATGCAAAATATACGGCTTCCGGCTTGCGTTGACAAGGATTTTGTCTTCTTCGCTCGTTCCTACGTCGTTCCCTATACCTATACCAAAGTCGGGCGTTACCGTTTTGGCCGCTATCAAACTGCCCTGTAGATTCCATTTATTACCGTTCGTAAATACATTGTGGCTTATATAGAAGTAAAGGATGCCCTTGGTAGTTATTGAGGCAGATGTTGCAGCAACAGACATCAGCGTGCGGGGGTCTTTGCCAAGCTTCATGCCGGCGACTGCCTTTATTCCAATCTGGAAACCTATTGTGGGATTTGCGGAGATATTCGGTATAACGGTGATACCAGATCTCTTATGCAGCGGATCGGCTGGCCTGTTTGGGCGAAATACATCGTTGAACAAATCCCCCACATCATACTGAGCATTCAGATTTTCCTGAGGTCGGCTACCTCGGCCCGCTACAATTCTCAAAGAATCCGCCTTTAACGAGTCAACGGGAGGCGCTACCTGTGCATAAGCGGAGCCCTGGCCTATCAATAACAGCAATAACAGGGTAAATTTGCTGAAATGGCGGTTATACTGCATCTCCTGAGAATGAATTTATTTCTTAAAAGGTTTCCATTAGCCGAAATGAAATCGTGCAAATACCAAACCAACACAAGTACAATCTAGACCCAGGGGCGGCGACTTTTATTTTGATTACCATCCTGCAGTTGGGAGAAATGTTTTACGACATAAAAAAAGCAGCCTTAAGCCGGCTGCTTTTTTTATTGTATCCGCGTCAACCATATTATTGTTCGGCCTCGCTGAATACTTGCTTATTCTTAGGTTGATACCCCCGGTAAAGTTTTATTCGAAAAATTACCGGTAACCTACCTGTACGTCGCTTTATTTAACTCCTATAAGCTTACCTGTTGTTCGTTGGTCACCTACCGTAAATACATAGATGAGGCTAGTCCTTTGGGTTTCTGGCACAGCATATTCTATCACCTGCACTTTTCCCTTCTCGAACCGACCCTGGAATACTGTCTTCACTTTTTGTCCCAGCATATTGTACAGTTCGAGCGAGCCCATGCCGGAGACGCCTGAATTCAAAGCAAACTTAATTTTATTACTATATGGATTTGGAATTGCCTGAACTTTTGGTTGGACCGGCTGGAGCTTTATCTCCTGTGTTTGAATTTCATTCGCAATCCGTGCTGACTGTTGGGTACAATCATTCAGGTCAGCACAAGTTGCTGACGTGCCAGTGCAACTTGTTCCGTTAACAGTTTGTGTGCCATACACTTCAAGTGTGCCACCACCGGGGTTCAAAGTGAATGTCAATATTCCGTTCACTGCGGCTGACGAAGCCTGTGGTGATCCGCTAATTTCTGTCCCGCCTTGTTTTACATGGTAATCAGAACTTGCTGTAAGGCTGGATACTCTTAAACTTACCTTTGTTTCTGTGCCACATGCAGAGGGTCTAACCTGGCAGATGGTTGGTTTACCCGGATTTACGCAGCACTGCTTTCCAACTATGGTGTGTGGAGTGACTGCAGTACATCCTTTTGAATCAGTGGTGTAGATGCAATAGGTGCCTTCACCGAGAGTAGTCCCGGTTGTTGCATTTCCGCCTGAGCTGGCGATTGTAAGGGTAGTCACATAATTGGCATTATTGACTTTGCTGGGAATAGTGGTGGGACAACTTCCCCCAGTTTGTTTGAAAATGTCTATTGTATATCCCGGTACCCCACCGGTTGCAACTACCCTGATACTTCCGCCCGTAGTGGAGCCAATACAAGGTTGCGTAGCTGTTGAAGGAGTGGCTACTACGGGAGTGCGAATGGTAATTGAAGCCGCGACGCCGCATTTAGGCCGAATGTCCTGGCATGTTGTTGCCCCTGACAACGTTTCGCAAACTGACTGGGTAGTACCATTGGCCGGCGTGTAGGCCAGGTAGTTGTTGGTTAATGTCAACTCCTGGCCACAGGTAAAGGTTATATCTCCTACCAGAAAGGTATTTATTCCTTTTGTGACATCAACCGGGCCGACACAAATGAATATATTGCCTTTATAGTCAATTCCGTTTAATGTTATCTTAGCATCAGCGCTTAAGGTACCATAAAGAGCAAAAGATGTGCGCACCGAGCCTGTTGTATTATTTATGCGCATACTTAAGGGTCGTGTTACAGGATCGCCTGGTGTACAGGTAATGCATTCATTAATTCCTCCCAAAAACAGGTCAAGAACCTGCAGGTCGTTTGCCGGGCACGCATCGGCTCCTCTCGTACAATTCAATAACGATTGTCCAATTTTTACATAGGGATTCGTTTGTGCAATTACTGTTGAAGAAATAAGTAGAGTGGCAAACAGAGACGCAATTATCAGTAGCGAATTCTTAGCAATTTTACTAAGAGATGGGAATAGAGTATTCATAAAGTAGTTTGTTTAAATATTAGTAAAAACTCACCGGGCAAGGAGAGTTATGAGGCAAAAACAAAAAGGAGGCGAATGGTCGCGGACAATCATTACAGGGAGAGGATTTTTTAAAGAAGTGTGCGATTTTTCAGTATCAATAAAATCTACATCAAGCGAGATTATTTCTACCTAATGGCCTTTGTGTAGGATTCTTGTTGAAAACGGAATTGACTAGTGGCTTAAAATCCAGACTCGGAACAGAACATTAAAACCTGTCCCCCAATACGGAGGCAGTTTAATGAGTAATTAAACAAGCGGTTACATAGTTTTAAACACAAGGAATTATTGAACTCTAACCTGAAGCTTCGTGAGGTCAGCTAGCTGTTCTAGATGGAGAAATGGTACAACAAGATACGAGCAATTATTGCACTTTGCAAAAGAAGTGTCTTTTTCTTTTGCGTGATTTAGATATTAGTCACAATAATCGGGATTATTTCGCAGTACTGTACTAACAACGCTCGATATTGGAAAGTGAATAGATCTCGCTGGCTAGTGTTGGCTCTCCCGCACCGCTTCAACCCCCGTATTTTCATTCTGAAAACAATCTGTAGGAACCGACCAAAATTGCTGGTGCTCAGGTTAATTACCAATCCTAATTAACCGGTTGTATAAACAGTATTAAAATGAGTAATTGAAAACGCTGTTTTACCGAACAAACCAGATCGTTTTCCAGCCGCTCTATATACTCAAAAATTTCTTGATAGTATTTTGGTTAAAGCATTTTTCCGGTGTTTCTATCGCTGCTGTGCTGCGATACTTAGCTGGAAAATATCTTTAAATAGCTCTATTAGTATGGCCTTTTGCCATTTATTCCTTCTCTTCCTATTTTAAGGAAAAGATGATAAATTTCAACAATGAAACTATCTTTTTTCAGGATTGGTTTCCTGCGACCGCCCTTACCGCAGATTTCTTCTTCATCTACCTCCGATAAACTGCAATGATTCTGACAGAATTAAAAATCTTCGGTTGGTCGATGCACTTAGCCTCCCATACTACAGAGTCTCCAAATAGGCAAACATATGAAGTGAGTCGACCGACTAAATGTCCAGGGCAAGTTCCTGCAGTCGCTGTTAGTCAACTCCTCCTTTCCTGTTAGCTTTTTTGGGCGCCGGCCAGGGGGTTCGTTCACCGGATTGGGCATTTAAGGGTAATATACTTTTTTCCCTCGATGTAGTTGAAGGGTCCTCACTGGCCATATAGGCAAGTATTGCGGTGAGAATCACATTGGACTGCAAATCGTCGAAAACAATTTTATCGTAGGTGTCCCTGTTGGTGTGCCAGGTGTAACTGCCATACGACCAGCCGAGGGAACTCAGTGAAAACGCGGGTACACCCGCAGCTAAAAAGGAAGCATAATCAGATCCGCCCGTAGCGGGCGTACCGGGAAAATAGGTCGTTATGGTATTTTTAATCGAGTCCGGAACTTTGGTTAACCAACGGCTTAAATATTCATAACTATTGAGAAAGCCCATACCCGAAATGGTAGAGACTCTGCCGGTGCCCTCATCCTGGTTAAAAACTACCTGTATCTTTTGCACAATTTCAGGATGATCTTCTACAAACGCACGCGATCCGTTTAAACCCTGTTCTTCGGCACCCCAGTGCCCGACAAGAATGGTTCGCTTTGGATGAGGGTACATTTTTTTTAAGATCCTCATTGTCTCCATCATTGTCAAAGTACCGGTGCCATTATCAGTCGCCCCCGACCCGCCATCCCATGAATCAAAATGAGCTGAAAGAATTACGTACTCTTCCGGTTTTTCGTCGCCTTTGATTTCAGCAATCGTATTGAATGTGGGTACGAAACCCAATCCCCTGGACTCAGTATACACACTTATTTTTGGCCGGTCGCCTCCTTCAGCCAAACGATACAACAAGCCGTAGTCTTCCAAAGAAATATCAACTGAGGGCCCTTTCACAGTAAACGCATTAAAGATTTTGTTTACTCCAAAACCCTGAGACCAATTGCAGCTTATTATTCCGGCAGCTCCGGCGCTGTCCAATGCACGGGGAAGGGTACGGATGGTATACCCTGTTTTCCGGATTCTTTCCCGCCATGCATCCGTTTGTGCGGCACGTTCTCCTTTAAGTTTGTCAAACGAATTTTTTGTTGCAAATTCCTGCCAGTTGTAATCGGGCCGGCCGGTCGGCTGGTTCATTGACACCAGTATGAATTTTCCCTTTGCATTTGGCAGCCACTGTTGGAAGGCCATCGAGTCTTTTACCTCAGGCAGAATAATCACTTCGGCGGTAATTGTTTTTCCCTGGGTTGCCGGGCTCCAGGCAAGCTGCATTCCTTCAAGTGATCTTACCCTTGGAGACACCAGGTCAATATGCGAAATACCCCTCTCCCATCCTCTCCACTCACCCCATTTTTCATTTTTTGCGGAAATGCCCCAACTGGCATATTTTGCGACAGCCCAATCGTTGGCTTTTTTCATTTGCGGGCTACCGGTCAGCCTGGGTCCTATGACATCCAATAATTCGTGGGCATTGATTTTTAATTGTGAACTTTGACTAGCTTCCCTGATAATGTTACTTAGGATGATTGAGTCATTGCTCTGGCAATAAATGTTGCTACTACACAAAAAGGATAACAATAAGCCTGATGCGAAGTGAAGTAAGTATTTTCTCATTTAACTAAATTACATCTTCCCACTAAATACCTCTCAGTCAAAGCCTATTCTTACCCGTGTTATAAATACTAGTTAAAGCGGTGAGCGTTTTCGACGAATCGTTTGCTTGATCAGATAGGAGTCTATAAAAAGAAAAGCCGCCTCAACTTTAGTTTTGAGACGGCCTCTTTTAAATTGAACACTTTTAAATTAAAGCCTATTCTTTAGCAATTTGTCCAACAAGCCTAAGACCTTGTACGTCGAGTACGTAGACCAGATTTGATCTAAGCGTAAGCGGAACGGTAAAGTCTATTGGTTGATTTTTACCTGCTACCACATGGCCCTGGTAAACATTCCTGACTTTCTGGCCGAGTGCATTGTAAACGACCAGGGAGGCCTGGCCTGCAACCGGTGACTGAATGATAAAGCGTACGGTAGAACGATAGGGATTGGGATAAACCCCGACGGAAAGCTTCGAAACCAAGGTTTCCGGTACATCTGCATTTGCTGCTCTTAACACAATAGCAGGGCAGTAGTTGAGGTAACCGGTGAAGGTCTTGCATTCATCAAAGACCTCATTGATAGCACTCACTGAAGAATTAATATCGCCTAATGCCGGTAAGCCAGCAACACGCCCTAACGCTTTATTTGCCAGCTCGAGTAAGCCACTCACAGTTGCTTTTCCTTGAGAAATGAGGTAGTTTACGACGTTACTCGGGATACTTCTACATCCGCCACCGCTTGTGGTGATATACCCACTTTGAATTGGGAAGCTTGCCAGGTTGGCATCTCCTCTCATGTTAAGGGCTAATGTGATTGTTTGTGACAACAACACGTTGTTTATTTTGCCTTGTTTAGTCAGGTAGGCGTTGAAGCATGGGTTTCCAAGGGTGCATGCTCCACTCAACACATTCGGTGTACCTCCACCCGGCATTACATTGTTCAACTGTGTTGTAGCGCCTGCAGGAATGGTAACGGTATTAACTCCGAAACCTACAGTTAATGGATCGCTCAATAAGCCTTGATTCAGCCTTGCCAACCCATTTTTGTTGCCGTAGAAGCCCTGGGTGTAAGTGCAGAACTTAGTACAAGTAATCGGTGGATTATTTACTACAATGTTTGCACTGCTTGCATCGCAACTGCCTGCCTTCGTTGCCCGAATCTGATACGTGCCTGGAGGCACGTTACTGAACACTCCACCGACCTGCGGTATCCCGGTAGGACTGCCCCCTTGAAGAAGCGTATAAGTAATGGTCGCATCGAAATTGCTGATCGCAATACTGCCGGTTGTCTGTCCGCATCCCGGTGAAGTCGGTGTGCCAGCGGCAGTGAGGTTCGAGGGCGGATTGTTTACTACAATGTTTCCGCTGGTTGCATCGCAACTGCCTGCCTTCGTTGCCCGGATCTGGTAGGTTCCGGGAGGAACGGGACTGAACACTCCACCGACCTGCCCTATCCCGGTAGGATTACCACCTTGAAGAAGGGTATAAGTAATGGTCGCATCGAAATTGCTGATCGCAATACCACCTGTTGTCTGCAGGCATCCTGGAGAAGTCGGTGTGCCAGCGGCAGTGAGGTTCGAGGGCGGATTGTTTACTACAATGTTTCCGCTGGTTGCATCGCAACTGCCTGCCTTCGTTGCCCGGATCTGATAGGTGCCCGGAGGAACGTTACTAAACACTCCACCGACCTGCCCTATCCCGGTAGCACTGCCCCCTTGAAGAAGCGTATAAGTAATGGTCGCATCGAAATTGCTGATCGCAATACTGCCGGTTGTCTGTCCGCAAACCGGTGAAGTTGGCGTGCCAGCGGCAGAGAGGTTCGAGGGTGGATTATTCACCACAATGTTTCCACTGGTTGCGTCGCAACTGCCTGCCTTCGTTGCCTGGATCTGATAGGTGCCCGGGGGAACGTTACTGAACACTCCACCGACCTGCCCTATCCCGGTAGCACTGCCTCCCTGGAGAAGCGTATAAGTAATGGTCGCATCGAAATTGCTGATCGCAATACTGCCGTTTGTCTGTCCGCAAACAGGTGAAGTCGGCGTACCAGCGGCAGTGAGGTTCGAGGGCGGATTGTTTACTACAATGTTTCCGCTGGTTGCATCGCAACTGCCTGCCTTCGTTGCCCGGATCTGATAGGTGCCCGGAGGAACGTTACTAAACACTCCACCGACCTGCCCTATCCCGGTAGCACTGCCCCCTTGAAGAAGCGTATAAGTAATGGTCGCATCGAAATTGCTGATCGCAATACTGCCGGTTGTCTGTCCGCATCCCGGTGAAGTCGGTGTGCCAGCGGCAGTGAGGTTCGAGGGCGGATTGTTTACTACAATGTTTCCGCTGGTTGCATCGCAACTGCCTGCCTTCGTTGCCCGGATCTGATAGGTGCCCGGAGGAACGTTACTAAACACTCCACCGACCTGCCCTATCCCGGTAGCACTGCCTCCCTGGAGAAGCGTATAAGTAATGGTTGCATCGAAATTGCTGATCGCAATACTGCCGATCGTCTGTCCGCAACCAGGAGAAGTCGGCGTACCAGCGGCAGAGAGGTTCGAAGGCGGGTTGTTTACAACAATGTTTCCGCTGGTTGCATCGCAACTGCCTGCTTTCGTTGCCTGGATCTGATAGGTGCCCGGAGGAACGGTACTGAACACTCCACCGACCTGCCCTATCCCGGTAGCACTGCCTCCCTGGAGAAGTGTATAAGTAATGGTGGCATCGAAATTGCTGATCGCAATACTGCCGGTTGTCTGTCCGCAAACCGGTGAAGTTGGCGTGCCAGCGGCAGAGAGGTTCGAGGGTGGATTATTCACCACAATGTTTCCACTGGTTGCGTCGCAACTGCCTGCCTTCGTTGCCTGGATCTGATAGGTGCCCGGGGGAACGTTACTGAACACTCCACCAACCTGCCCTATCCCGGTAGCACTGCCTCCCTGAAGAAGCGTATAAGTAATAGACGCATCGAAATTGCTGATCGCAATACTGCCGTTTGTCTGTCCGCAAACCGGTGAAGTCGGCGTACCAGCGGCGGTCAAAGCAGTAAGTCCTGTACCGCTAAAACTTCCACTGGATGTACAGGCAACATAATCGTTAGATGCATCTGCTGGCTTGCCTTCCGGAGATAAAGAAATATTATAGTTATTTCCAGAACCGTAGGTGGCGCAAATTGTCGCCTTTATATCATTTTGAGGCGCGGTTCCATCAACGGTTCCTAATTCGACAAATAATGGATTTGCTGTGAGATCGGTACTATTACTTGTGCTAACTATATTGCCGAACTGATCGTAGGTTGTGACGGTATAAGAAGTTGCCTTGGGAGTGGCATTATCTACCACTCTCCATCGCCCGGCGCTGCCATTGAAGGTAGCACAAGCTGTATAGCCATTTGCAGTACAGCTAAGGACATCATTACCATCCTTTTCTAAAAAGCATGTGGAACCGCCGCAGCCAAATCTCGCCTTAAATACCAGATTAGCATTATTAGGAATCGTAGTTCCAGTCAGTGACCACATAGCCAGGTAATAATTACTTGGTTTAGTAAACGAGGGGACGGTTATTGTAGACCAACCATTGCCAGTGAGACCACAATCTGCATAAATTAGTTTCGAACAATCCCCGGATAAATTTTTACTATTATTTGGATCGTTAGTAAACTCCGGATAGGTACCCGTGCTTGTATTAGCAGCAGGCGGACCGGCAAAATTAGGATCAACATAGTAAAGCACCCAGCCAATGCTCTGGTTGGTGACAATTTGGAACTGATACGTTCCAGCCAAAGGACGGATATCAAAGTTAAACCAAACAATATCCTCGCCATCAGTGGGACCAGAAACAGTGTGATTTCTTGTTCCATCGTCCTGGTTGAAACAATTTGTAAGCGTGGTATTGATGGGAAAACTGGACTGGCTATAGGGCTGTTTGAATGCCTCCAATCCGGATTCTGTTTCTGCCGAACTTTCACATCTAACAATTCCCTTCGGCTGTGCTTGTCCATTGATCGTCACTGACTCCCATTTGTTCGTCGTGGAATTAAACCGCCAGCCATCTCCAGCCTGCCACCGATGTGCGTTACAGGGATCTTGTGCATCACCTGCAGTCGAGATCATTGCAGTCAATATAAATGGCAGCAAAAACTTCAAACCTCCCGAGAGGAACCGGATCATTCGCTGAGCCCCCTTTGGAGAAGAATTCGGTTTTAAGAAGTTTGTTTTAAGCTTGGGGAGGTCTTCTTCACAAATAGAATATATACATGGATACATAAATTAATAAATTACATATGACAAGAATTTTTGTTAGTCAATCGATGAGAAAGCATTTTTGAAAAAAAATACTTATGATCCCAAAATGAGGAGGAGATATATCCGAGCACAAATGGTCTTGTCGACGACAAGCATAGCAAAGGGTGCAGGAAAAAGAGCTTCTTTCCATATTGGTGTCAGGTTAAAGTCTTACTCGACCGTAACCATGTTTATGATTATAAAATCTTCCGCACTAAGTAATGCAAGGGCTTTTTCAATTACAGCGGTAGTGGCTATTCACCCAAACCTCAGTTGGCAATGAGATAGTAAGTTGTAATGGCGGCAGAAGGAATAGTGGAACTAAGACGTGCAGAGGGAATTATTATATTGGAGCGTCGGCAAAGATTTTGATATTCCAGTTGGCGATACTTGTAAAGCTTTTCATAAAGGTAATTTTAGGTTGAAAAGGTGGTTGTGAAATGCTAAAAAGGAGTTTGGACTTGGTATCAACACTCAGGATAAGTGCCAATAATGTATTCCTTAACTGGTCGGAAATAGCAGGAAATGATGTATAGAAATGAGATATGCTGCAGTATCAGCAATCATAGCAAAGCAGCAAAAAAAATAACAACGGCAAGTAGAAGATCTTCTAAAACGCTCAATATTAAATTCGGCCTTACAAGTTACTTTTTAAATTTTGGAATTGCAATAGCGAAGAAAAAATACATTATTCTTTTTTTTAAGCTATGACCAGGACAATTTTATTACTCACTTGCAGCGCATCTACTAAAAGGTGAGACAGGGATTGGTTAAAATCGTTAGTCAAATGCCGGTCGCCATTTTTTACCGGCTCTTCTATTTCTGGTAGAGCACAAAGTAAAGGCGTTCCTGCAGCCCCTATGGTACATCTGTCGGGCAGATCTTTTAATTGAAATCAACATCATAAATTCGGGAAAGCTGCCTTTCATAAAACTGTTGGGGCAATTTCTGAAGTATAAAGTTTCTAAGTCGAATGAGCAGGCCGTTTTCCAGTTGAGCTACCTTTCCCAGGCGCCACGACTGTTTCACAATTTCGTGCGTTCGCGTTAATCGTTTTTGCTCAAAGGATTGGAAGGCGTCTTTCACTGTAGAATTGTTTTTAATACAGTTTGCCAGCACAACCGCATCCTCAATGGCCTGGCAGGCACCCTGACCCATGTTGGGAGTAGTAGCATGGGCGGCATCACCGATCAGTACAAGGTCTTCAAACGCATACTGCCGAATGGGCTCCAGGTCATAGATATCATTCCAAATAATTTTTTCGCGATGGGTGGATAAAATGATTTGACCAATAGGGGAATGATAATGGTCAAAATTATCAGCTAGGTCCTCTATGCTATATTGTATCATGTTCTTGTCATTGGCACCCGCATTTTTGCAGGCGAACCAATAGATCCGGTGGTCCGGCAACTGAACACTCCCAAAGCGGCCCCGGGCTCCCCAGGTTTCAGAAGTTTCCTTCATGTTAATACTGGTATTTTCGGTAATCCCTCTCCAACAGGTATACCCGGCATACCTCAATTTCGCCCGCGGTAGCACTTGCTGCCTGATCGTTGAATAAATGCCATCTGCCACGATTAAATAAGTTGATTCATCTTTAGACCCGTCCGCAAATTCCAGTTTATAACCGGTGAGAGTTTTGGTGAACCCTGTGCACCGCTTACCTGTCAGTACGCTGCCGCGGTCTAGTTGGTCCAACAATACCGTATGTAAAGCAGCACGGTGTATGGCAAAATCGGCCAGGCTGTGTTTTAATCCTTCGGTTTCTATCCTGCTGATCACTTTTCCTTCGTCATCATATATGGTAAACTGGTCTATCACGCTGCCAGCGGCCGATAACCGGTCATACAGTCCCAGGTACATGTACGCCTTCACAGCATTGGCGGCCAGCACAATACCAGCCCCGGTTGACCTGAACTCCGGATCTGCTTCCATTACGGTAGCTTCAATCCCGATGTTTCGTAAGGCAATCGCTGTCGTAAGACCTGCAATTCCACCCCCAATTATTGTAAACTGCCGCTTCATCAAAATTTGTTTGCCGAAGGCAATAACAATATAAAAAAAGACGGCCAGATAATATGGATTTCGCGAAGGTTATTATAACAGCGAATGGATCGATTTTTACATTCGATCGCTGGCAGTCAAAACGGTAAAAGGTGATTTTTTTTAATGTCCACCTAAAGCGACGACGGTTGACAACCAGGAAAAAAGTAATCGGAAATGTAACTGCAGTTTACCGGCGGGTAACAGAATGCCCGTGGGGTCGGCCACAGGCAACCTTTAAAAATCATTTTACAAAGGTGGGAGCGAGCGTATGCCAGGGCCGCAGTTGAAGGCCCGGTACTAAAAGACCCTGGCAACACAATAAAACAGCCTTTTGAATTTTGACAGCCCCGGTAAAAAACCAGCCCGTTTGTATGTAAACCGTCACCAGGCCTTCAACCGTTACTTCATTAGTAACTCGTCAAGGTTACCAAGAGCGGCAGCAAAGCCCGGTTCAAAGCCCATTTCAATAATTTTTTCAAGGTCTTCCACAGAGGTAAAAGTGATTTCCACCCTTACCCTTGTGCCCGATTGGGTGGCGCTAAATTCATTTTCCCAATGCATGCTGGGAAACGAAGTGTTTTTATTGCCATTTTCGTCACAAAAGGCATCCTCCGCGGTAAAGGATTTTTCGGCAATGATTGATTCATAATTTACCTGGCACCAGGTCCGGGAATGATCCGGTCCCACCATACAATAGAGCCACTGGCCCCCCTCCCTGAAATCCATGGCTTTGGTTTCCGCCCTCCAGGGCTTCGGAGCCCACCATTGATCCAATAAATTACTGTCTGTCCACGCCTTCCATACCTGGGCGACGGGTGCATCAAACTCTCTCTCAATAAGGAGTCTTTTGTTATCCAGGTCCTTTGTAATACTGAATTGTTTGCCGGAAGCAATGTCTGTAGTCATGGTTATTTATTTTTTTGTTTTAATAAATCATCCAATTGGTCAAAACGGTTTTCCCACATTGCGCGGAATGGCTGGAGCCACTCATCAATTTCCTTCATCTTCTGAGGATTGAAATGATAGTAAATTTCTCTTCCTGCCTGTTGTTGTTTTATCAACTGGCATTGGGTAAGAATTTTTATATGTTTTGAGACCGCCTGCCTGCTGGTTGAAAAATGTTCGGCCACTGCATTTGGTGTCATTGACTGCACGGCTATCAGGCCAAGGATGGCTCTACGGGTTGGATCTGCTAATGCCTGGAATACATCTCTCTGCATAATGGAAGGAATTTAGCAACCATTCAGTTGCAAATATATATGCAACCGTTAGGTTGCGCAACTTTTTATTCAATTTTTTTTCATTTATTATTTCATTACTTTGGCGGCTGAAAACGATTGGAATGCCAAAAAGTATGATTGCGGGTGTAGGCATGCATGTACCTGAGAAAGTCTACACCAATGAAGACCTGACCAGGCATATGGATACCAGCGATGCCTGGATCCAGGAAAGGACAGGGATCAGGGAACGAAGGTATGCCGACCGCACCCTGGAAACGACCGCCACTATGGGTATTGAGGCTGCAAAGATTGCCATTGAAAGAGCCGGCATTACTACCGAAGACATCGACTTTATCATTTTTGCCACATTAAGCCCCGATTATTATTTCCCCGGTTGTGGGGTACTGGTACAAAGGGAATTGCACATGAAAGAAATTGGTGCACTTGATGTCCGAAACCAGTGTAGCGGCTTTGTTTATGCCTTAAGTATAGGCGACCAGTTTATTAAAACCGGTATGTATAAAAACATATTGGTGATCGGCAGCGAAAAACATTCATTTGGCCTCGACTTTAGTACCAGGGGCAGAAATGTCAGTGTCATTTTTGGTGACGGTGCCGGGGCTGTGGTGCTTAGGGCAACAGATGAACCGGGCAGGGGAATTTTAAGTACGCATCTACACAGTGACGGAAACAGTGCCGAGGTATTGGCGATGTATAATCCCGGGACTCATGGTAATCATTGGGCCCACTTTGCTGACTTCGATACAGATGAAATGGGCAAAGCGTTCATGTCACATGCTATGATAGACCATGACCAGAATTTTCCTACCATGGATGGCCAGGCTGTCTTTAAAAAAGCGGTAGAGAAGTTTCCTGAAGTGATTTTCGAGGCATTGCACTCAAACGGCCTGCAGGCGGGAGACATCGACATGCTTATACCTCACCAGGCAAACCTGAGAATCAGCCAGATGGTGCAAAAAATGTTGGGGCTGCCGGCAGAAAAAGTGTATAATAATATACAGCGATATGGGAACACCACTGCTGCCAGCATCCCGATTGCTTTGTGCGAAGCGTGGCAAGACGGCAAAATAAATGAAGGGGACCTTGTTTGCCTTGCCGCTTTTGGGAGTGGCTTTACCTGGGCCAGTGCGTTAATCCATTGGTAATGTTTGTGGATAAGCGGGGTTAACCTGCTAAAAGATCGAATTTCGCCGGTAAAAGGCATCGATATGAAACAGGCTTTCGTGTTAATACCCGCTTTTTTATTACTGTCCGTTTTGAAGGTCATGGCGAACGATAGTTGTACATTATTGTTAAACAAGCAGGTGGTATTTAAAGGTATGGTCGAACAACGGGATGCAGTAGCTTTTATCGAGTCAACAAAGTTGAAAAGTACTGACAGGATCACCATAGTTTATCATACCGAGCATGAGAGCAGGGGATGGAGAAGGTTTTTTTATGTACAAGACTCGGCGCAGGGCCAGGTGAAGACGATTGAACTAGGAAAACAGAGTGGCTCTGTAACCATTAGTGGGAGTGATTTGAGGGCGATGAAAGAAAAGAATAAACCGGTTTTCATTTATACAATCTCTTTACCTAAGGACAAAGCAATGGCAGCTCGCGTAAGAGTTAGAACGTTGTTTTTATGTAAGATAGAGTGGAGCTAAATCATTGTTCGAATGCAACAAAAAATTGTATACTTAATCAACCCGGTTTCTGGTACCGGCAGTAAAGAAGACCTGGAAAAACTGATACAGCGGAAAACTGAGGCAAGGTCGATCCCTTTCGAAATACTGCATACCAATGCCGCCGGGCATTACGAATACCTGAAGGATAAAATCTTAAGGGATTCGATTACCGACATAGTGCTGGCGGGTGGCGACGGTACAGTAAACCGGGTAGTTTCTTCACTCTATGACACAGGAGTAAATTTTGGAATCATTCCAATGGGAAGCGGCAACGGTCTTGCCTTTGGCGCGGGCATCCCAAAGAACTGTTCAAAGGCCATAGACGTTATCTTTAGAGGAAATGTTAGCTATGTTGACGCCTTTACTGTCAATGGACAATTCAGTTGTATGCTCAGCGGGCTTGGCTTCGATGCACAGGTCGCACATGATTTTGCCAATAAGGCCTCCAGAGGACTGCTAACCTACACCCAACAAAGCCTGGTTCAGTATTTCAAGGCACACCCTTACCAGTTTCAAATTGTATTGGACAATTTTTCGTTTTATACGGATGCCTTTTTTATAAGCATCGCAAACAGCAACCAGTTTGGAAATCATTTCACGATTGCTCCCAAAGCCAGCCTGGATGATGGGTTGCTGGATATCGTAATCGTACAAAAGATGCATAAGGCAAAGCTTCCTTTTGCAATTCTGCAACAAATCCGGGGTAATAATGATTTGCAGCAGTTGGTGGAAGACATGTCGCAGAAGAACATTATTTACTTCCAAACCCCGTCCCTGGTGATCCGAAACCTGAAGCTTGCCCCGTTTCACATAGATGGTGAGCCGGTGGAAACCGACGATGAGTTCAGGGTGCAGGTGGTAAGGCGTTGTTTTAAATTGTACATGCCACCGGCTAGAGAGGCTGCCTCAAAAGCGCTCGTCGAAACAGCTTCATCCAATTAAGCAGGATTTAGGCAGAGCCTTTTGCCTAATGGCCTCTTTTAAAAATCGCCCTTCACCTGGTCATAGGTTTAATGGGTCTTTTTGTTAAGAAGAAGACTACCGCCACCATTGCAAGCAATAGCAGCATTCCGGTGAGCTGATGTACCTGTGCAAGCCATTCAAATGGTCCGAAACCGCCCCGGGTCGCCTTAGGACTACTCAGGACGGTAAAAATTCCCAGCAATACCTGGACGATTACAAGTAGCAACGTAAGATTTTTAGCCTTGTCAAGCGCCGCGGAACCGCCTAACCGGCGTGCAGCCACCCACCAAATGACGATACAGGTAGTGATCAGGTAAGCAAGCGTACGGTGGACAAAATGAATGGCAAAGTTGTTATAAATGAAATTATGCAAGGGACTACTGCCCGAAAAAATCCCTTCCGGGATCAATCTTCCATTTATATCGGGCCAGGTAGGCGCGGAAGCAGCGGCCTTTAAGCCGGCCATGAAGGCTCCGTAGACCAGTTGCAGGCAAATCAAGGCGGTTATCAGCAAAGCCCCGGTAAGCAGTCCCCGGCCGACTAATCTTTCCTTCGGATCGATAGTGAGCTTCAACCCGAAAATCAGCGAATAACTGATTAAAACCATGGCGGCCATAAAATGTACGGCCAAACGGATGTGACTTACATAGACGTCGTTTTCGTTCAGACCGCTTGTAACCATTAACCAGCCGACCGCACCCTGCAACGCACCCAATAAAAATAAGATAACGAGTGGGCCAACCATCCACCTTTTAAAATACCCTTTCGCCAAAAACCAGGTAAAAGGAATAAGAAAAGCGATCCCAATCAGCCTTGCCCACAACCGGTGGAACCATTCCCAAAAAAAAATAAATTTAAAATTACTTAGTGTGAAGTGACTATTGAGGTATTTGAATTGGGCAATATGCTGGTATTTTTCAAAAGCCCGCAGCCAATCTGCTTCATTCATTGGTGGCACCGCACCCATTATTGGCTTCCACTCGGTTATCGATAACCCAGACCCCGTCAATCTTGTTATACCACCGAGCAATACCTGCATAATTAACATTCCGACTCCGGCAAAAATCCAGATAGCCACCCACCTGGTTGATCTATCCTGATTCCTTCTACTTATTTCCACCATTTAGCACATTTTGATCACTGTTTCGCGGCAAAAGTAATGGTAATTTTATGGTGATAACTTTTGGGCAAAACTGCCTCCCTTTTTTTGAGATTTTCAATTCCCGGATGCACTTTTGTAAACGGGATGCTGCAACCTTTCTATCAAAAACGATATGTTGAAGCCGGCTGTGATGAAGCCGGAAGGGGCTGTTATGCGGGACCCGTTTTTGCAGCTGCCGTAATTCTCAGGAAGGATTTCTACCATCCGGTATTGAATGACAGCAAGCAGCTTACCGAAGCGCAGCGTAACGAATTAAGACCGATTATCGAGAAAGAGGCTGTTTGTTTCAGCGTGGCAAAAGTAGATCACGATGAAATTGACCGCATCAACATCCTTCGCGCGTCGATAAAAGCAATGCACCTCGCCCTGGACAGCCTCAAAAAAACACCCCGTTACATACTGGTAGATGGTAACCGGTTTACCCAGTACAAAGATGTCAAGCATAAATGTATCATAAAAGGCGACGGCCTATATTCGTCCATTGCGGCCGCAAGCGTGCTTGCAAAGACATACAGGGACGAGTTTATGAAAAACCTCCACCACGAGTATCCGTTATACAATTGGAGCAGCAACAAAGGATATGGCACCGAAGAACACCGGCTAGCGATTGAAGCGCACGGCCTGTCTAAATACCACCGTCTTAGTTTCAAAATCAGTGCACAGCAACTGGCATTGGATTTTGACGAAGAGAATATCGTAATCTGACATCGAATGTAACGAATTGTTTCCACCCAAATACTTCACCCTAAGCCGAACTACCGTCATTTGTTCAGCTATTTCATCATCCGTTTGCCTAGCTTGAAATGATGTCGTTACTTTTTTAGAAAAACAAAAGACAAATCGACGGAATGTAAAAGTCTTAAAATTTGAAAAACGTGTCCGAACAGTAGCCTGACGGCGCTAATTTTTATTTACCAAACATTCTTTCTAAATAATCGGTTTTAAACTCTAAAAAGGTCGGAGAACCGTTGGGTGTGACATTGGGTGTCGCACACAAAAAAAGCGCTTCGACCAAAACCTCCATTTCCTTTTGAGTCACCTTCTTTCCACTTTTAATAGCCTGCTGCCTTGAAACACACCTTACCAACTTCTCTCTTTTACTGAATTTGATTTCACTTGTAAAGTGTTTGTACTGCTCAAGTAGCAACTCAATAGCTATTTTTTCATTATCCTGCAGTATATCCGCGGGTGTACCCTGCACTACAAATGTATTATTTCCGAATGGCTCAATCAGGTATCCGAGCACCCGCAAGTCTGGCAACAGTTCCTGCATCAAAACCGAATCTGACACGCTTAGCTGTAAGGTCGATGGGAAAAGATTTTGTTGTGTAGGCATTTGCTTACCATGCACCGCTTCACTGTATTTCTCGTACAAAACCCGCTCATGCGCCTGTTGCTGATGTATCAATAAAAATCCTTGAACGGTAGGTGCAATTATATAGGTGTCATGCACCTGGGTTAAGATTGCCCCAGGCAGAAGGCGAAACTTTTGTTCATCCTTTAATGGGTAACCAGCATACTCAAATGTGCCCGGTGCGGAACCGGTCTCGGTAATTTTATCGAGATCAGACGGCAGCGCCATTGATGAAGGCTCATAAAAGTCTTTCCAGTTCTTTAATTCATTTGAATGGTTGCCTTCAATCTTATGCGCCTGGTTCTTTTGAGTGAAGGTCTTAAACAGGTTAGTTGAAGTTATGGAGTTTAATTGTTCATCTGTAACCGGTTTAGACACTGCCTCTAGCTGCTGTATTTCCGGGTTGAGGCTAAAATCGAGTGAAGGGGCTATGCTGAATTGCGCGAGGGCGTGCTTTACGGCTGCCTGCACGAACGCATACACAATCTTTTCGTCTTCAAACTTAATCTCCTGTTTTGTTGGATGAACGTTGATATCAAGCTGGGATGGATCGAGGTCTATAAACAAAACGTACATCGGAAAACTATCCTTTGCAATCATTTCGTCAAAAGCATTCATCACCGCGTGGTTCAGGTAGCCGCTCCTGATAAAACGATTGTTTACGAAAAAATACTGGTCACCGCGGGTTTTCTTGGCGGTTTCCGGCTTTCCGACAAAGCCGTGAACATTCATATAATCAGTATTTTCACTCACAGTCACCAGCTTTGAATTATACGAAGTGCCGAGAATGTGCAGGATTCGTTGCTTAAGACTGCCCGCTTCCAGGTGAAACACCTGCTGGTTATTGCTTGTCAGCGAAAAAAAGATGTGGGGATAAGCCATCGCCACCCGTATAAACTCTTCTATGATGTGCCGCATTTCAGCGGCATTGCTCTTGAGAAAATTTCTCCTGGCGGG
>JADMIO010548898.1_pt1 | contig 67492 bp, 66 predicted proteins | sample 8958161 | NCBI WGS metagenome assembly JADMIO01 (sample SAMN16585339, study PRJNA669376) | soil metagenome | isolation source: Crop rotation soil | place: USA: Cullars Rotation, Alabama | collected 2011 | reverse complement strand
GCCGCGACTTCAAGTCACGTGAATTCCAAGCTTCGGATCCCACTGTGCTGGAAAGTTTTGCACTTACAGAAGGGATTCGTAAAAGGTCAAGCATCTCGCTCAAAAAACGGTCTTTGTTCTTTTCAAGGTAGTCGTCCCAGGCTTTAGGCATAGCTCAGTTTAATTTTTTAGAAGGGCGAAGATAAGGAGTAAGGAGGTTATAGTTTTGTTTATGTTGCCGGGTCGGAAAACCGTCTTAAGGGATAATTTTGATACCGGCCTGGTTTTCTTCATGAAGGCTTTTTCTTGTTGTGTCTCGTTGTGTTTCGATTCAGGTTTTCTTTCAGATGAGAGGTGACGGCTTTTTTGACTGTTTTGCTTCCAAACCTGTTCTTGATATCATCGACCGCCTTGTATAGATTTAGCTTTTCAGCACTGTTTTCAAATAAACTCATTTGCATGGTAAAGGGGATCAATTGGCTAAAGCGTACCCCAAGTAACCTTACTGATCTGTTTTTTTGCCACGATTTGTTGAACAGGTCCTTCACCTTGGCGATTAATTTATCATCAAGAGATGTATAGTCAACTGTCTCTTGTCTTGAAGTCGTTTCAAAATTTGAATACCTGATCTTAACAGTTACACATCCGGTAAGCATATCGTCTTCTCTTAAAGAATAGGCCGTTTTTTCTGTGAGCCGTACCAGTTCACTGTATAAAAAATCAAGGTCCGTTTTGTCTTCTTCAAATGTATTTTCATGGCTCATACTTTTTTGTTCCCACCCGGTTTCGATATGTGCTGAATCGATGCCATTTGATTTTCGCCATAGTGATTCGCCCCATTTTCCAAAATATTTTTCCATGACATCAATTGGTGTTTTGGCAATGTCTTCTATTTTATAAATGCCAAAATTTTTCAATTCCTGTTCGGTGTTTTTTCCTACACCGGGAATTTTTTCTATCGGAAGCGGCCATAAAAAATCTGTTTCCTTGCCGCGGGGGATCTCCAAAAATCCATTGGGTTTGGCTTCATTGGTGGCGATCTTGCTGATCATTTTCCCGGAGGACAATCCACAAGAGATAGGGAGGCCCGTTTCTTTCATGATCTGCTGTCTTAGTTCTTTCGTGTATTTGCTAACCCCAAAAAATTTATCCATTCCACTCAGGTCAATATAAAATTCATCAATGCTTGCTTTTTCAAACGAAGGAACTTTAGAAGCAATGATATCGGTCACCCATCGGGAGTAGCGGCTATATTCTCCTCTCATTCCACTCACAACGATCGCATCGGGACAAAGTTTTTTCGCCTGCTTCATCGGCATCGCTGAATGGATCCCAAATTTTCTTGCCTCATAACTGCAGGCAGCCACAACACCTCGGTCACTGCCTCCAACCAAAACGGGCTTTCCTTTTAATGAGGGATCATTCAGTATTTCAACTGAGACAAAGAATGAATCAAGATCAAAATGGGCGATATGACGGAAGGATTCAGACACAGGACAAAAGTACGATGGGGAAAAAGAATCAAATCCCAAATCTCAAGCTCCAAGAAAAGATCAAATGAAATATTAAAGAAGAATGTCGAAATAAGACGGAGAAATCACGGGGCAACAGGTTGTATTTGATTTTTGTAATTTTTAATTTATTTGGAATTTGTTTCTTGATATTTGATTTTTGACCTGATGAACTTAGAGTGGCTCAAAACCGGAATTGGACCTTTGAAGGACCTGGTCACTTTTTTGAACAAAGAAAGCAGGACCAATGACGTATTGAAGAAGCAGTTGATCCGTGAATTGCGCGACAACCTGAACATCTTTAGCAATGCCTATAAGAACAATAACTCCCCGGACGTGATGATCGATCTGTTAAGTAACGAAGCGATCAAAGACGCGATCAAAAATAATTTCAAATTCAAAAAAATAAAGGCTGGAACGATCCAGCCTTATCATGTGTTTGATGAGCGTAATAAAAAATACATCGGCTGGAATGCGGAGAAACTGATCGATAAGATCGATGAGAAGATCCAGGAACTGAAAAATATTAAGAAGATGAATGGAAACAGTGTAGAAAAGGTGAAGAATAACATATCACTGATGTTAAGCAATCTCTACTTCCGTATGAAACTGCTGGCCGATTTTATTAAATCAAGCGCTAAATAATGGAACCTTTAGAACAGTTGCACCGTTTTATCTCGGGCGTCAAGGGACTAAGTGATAAAGAGTGGGAGATCTTCAGCGGGATATGGCAACCATTTGAGTGCAAACGGAAAACTGTTTTAACGGCCGCTGGTGAAACTGAAAAACATTTATATTTTGTATTGGAGGGATTACAAAGAGCCTTCTATATCGGGGATGATCAAAAAGAGGCAACCATCGTTTTCACATATCCTTTTTCGTTTTCAGGCGTCGCTGATTCATTTTTAACACAAACGAATTCAAAATATTTTTTTGAAACCTTAACGGCCAGCAAATTTCTGCGTACGACGTACAGGCAGCTTGAAAAACTTATGAATGATCATGCATCTATACAACAGATGGTTTTGAAACTGACCGCATTTGCACTGAAGGGTGTGTTGGAAAGACAAATAGAAATACAATGTTTCAGCGCCGAGGAGAAATTCAGAGCATTATTGAAGCGTAGTCCCCAGGTGTTGCAGATCATCCCTCATAAATATCTTGCTTCGTACCTCGGGATAGATCCTGCGACATTCAGCAAGCTGCTTAGTTCGGTGAGGATATAATAAGTATAGTTGCGTACATATAAATCTTGACATAGACAAAGATTTTCCTTTGAAAGGCCCTTTAGCTTCGTTTAAAATTTTTAAAATGAAATTCAATAGCACCGCCGTTTTGGAAGTACTCCAGGCCGACGTCCGGCAACTGATACTTACTGCTTCATATTTACAGAAAGAAGACCCTGAGCTGTTATTAACTATACCGTCACCTGGAAAGTGGAGCGTTGTACAGATATTGGAACATTTGAATAGTTATGGTCGTTATTACCTGCCGGCGATTGAGAGATCTCTGCGGTCAAATAAGTCGCCCCGGGAATATTTTACTCCCGGCTGGTTTGGAAATTATTTCACAAAGATCATGAAACCGGGCGCAGATGGGCGAATACGGAACAGAATGACTTCCCCCAAAGATCATCGCCCCGGCGCTACGCTGGATGTAAAACCTGTGATGGATGATTTTCTGACTCAACAACAAAAACTGCTTGGCCTGTTGGAAAACGCAAAGCATAAAAACATTGGCGCTATACGAACACCGATATCCATTTCCAGGTTAATTAAATTGAAAGTGGGTGATACGTTTCGATTTCTTATTGCGCACGAACAGCGTCATTTTGTACAAATAGCAAACACCGTCCGGGAGATACAAAGAGTTACAGGTAAATTTCAATCAAGCCCTCCGGCAATTCAACCCTCACCTGTTTTTTTGCATGATTAATTGATTTAAGGAAACTTTCGTGTAGGGGGATTAACACCTCCTTTCCCCTTATCTCGACCCGGCAAAGCAGTTGATGGGGTTGCTCAATGACTTCGAGGATTTCTCCAATAGGTTCTTCATTATTGATGATCGTATATCCCAACAGGTTAATGGGTGATGATTTCGAAGAAAACTTCTTTACATCGGCCTCTGTAAACCAGACCTCCTTTTGTGTAAGTTTTATCGCCGCTTCCCTTGTCGAAACTCCTTCAAGTTTTATAAAAATTTCTTCTTCACTTTTAATTTTTGCTGTTTCAATAAACCAGGGAAGAAAGGAATTCTTTCTGTCTTCAACAAAAACTGTGTGTAATCCTTTCAATGACGTTTTCTTTCCGAGCTCGTGTTTGAGCACGAGTTCACCCTTCACCCCGTGAGCAGCGACAAACTTTCCTATTTTAAAATACTCGATCACAGATTACACTGATTAGAATGATTTAATGATTTGAATCAGATTCTTGAATAGTGATTGAACCTTTTGCTTCGCCTTGGTGCTACTTGTTCAACTATGAGCAGAACCCTAAATGGAGCGTCGCAACGAAAGTTCAATCGGAGCGTCACAGCCCGACTCATAAAATTAATCAGTGGAATCAAATCAATCCTTTAATCAACGGTAAAAAAAAGGTGATGCATATGCACCACCTAATACCTTTCGGGTTAAGGAATACTAGCCACCGTTTTCGCTTCTGCGTTCAGGTCTGCGGCCTGGCATTGGTCTGCGGGCACGCCTGTTACGCTGAGCTTCATCCTGGCGTTTTTTAATTTGAGCATCGTGCTCAGCACTCCATTTTGTAAATTTCTCCATGGCCGTTGCCTGGTCAAAAAGTCCCAGGTCTACACCGCGCAACAAATGTTTCAGGTACAATACACCTTTAAATGATAAAATGCGGCGAACCGTATCAGTCGGCTGCGCACCTTTGTGCAGCCATTCAAGTGCTCTTTGCCTATCAACCTGTATGGTTGCAGGAACAGTAAGAGGGTTGTACGTACCTAATTTCTGGATGAATTTACCGTCGCGGGGGCTACGGGCATCGGCCACTACGATGAAGTAGAAAGGCCTTTTTTTCGACCCGTGTCGTTGAAGTCTGATCTTTACTGGCATCTTAAATAGAAATTTAAATGCGGTTAAAAAATAGGTTTAATTGAACGGCAAAAATAAGGTCTGGCCTTCAAAATGCAAACATATTTTTTATCACAAATTTGATGTTTTATATCAACGGTAATGTCCCGTTTTGACTCCGTTGACCCGATATACCTGGACCCTGTTCATCGTTGGAATCGGTATTGCACTTTTCATCTTCGAAACTATTTCCATATAACTTTTTGTTCAATGCCGGTTTGCCTTTTTCCTTCGGTTTGCTCATCAGTATAGCCGAGGTAAATAAGGCTCATTACGATATCCTGTTCATTTATTTGAAGAAAATCTTTCATTACCGGGTGATGCACCATTCCTCCCGTGCTCCAAAAACTGGCAATGCCCGCGGCAGTGGCGCCCAACAAAATGTTTTGCACAGCAATGGCTGTTGCTGCTATTTCTTCAAGTGCAGGAATTTTTGGTAAGTCGCCTCTTTGCATAATGGCAATTATTATATGCGAGGCCAGGTCGCCGTTGTGCAGTTGTTTATCATAATTAGCCTGCTCAAATTTTTCGGTAGGCGTATATGACTTATACAGTTGGGCATGCTGGCTGCAAAATTCTTTTACCTTGTCTCCTGAATAAACAATGAACCTCCATGGCTCCGTCCGACCATGAGTGGGAGCCCAGTTAGCCAGTTGTAATAATTCATTGACCTGATCATCAGGAATTTTTTTCCCATTCATCTTTACAGGCTTAATACTTCGCCTGTTTTTTATCACGTTGGCAATTATCTCAAAGCGTTCATTCATATTTATAAATCTTCAAAAAATTTTTTTGCAAACTCATCCAGGCTGGGATCTCTCGCCCCCATCAATAAAATGGCGCAACTGTCGGTCAAATGTGACCTGACCAGCGAAACGAACTCGTTCCTGTCTTCCACAAAAAATGCACTGTTCCCAGACGAGCTCAGATCGTTGATCAAGTCTGCGGCACTGATATTTTTTGTTGTTGTACCACCTGCATAAAAGATCTCACTCATCCATATCTCATCTTGCGGACGTAAACTGTGTGAAATTTCGCTCACAAAATCATTTCGGAGAAATCTCGTGGGCCCATAGCCATGCGGCTGAAACCATGCGATCACTTTTTTTGCCAACGGTTGTACTGAACGTATCGCTGCTGCAACCTTTGCGGGGTTATGAGCGTAATCATCTATTACCCAGATGCCGTTTTTTTGCCCCAGTACCTGGTTGCGGCGGTAAATGCCTTCGTAGTTTTTAATGGCCTCCGAACAAATTTTCAGATCGATACCCAATTGATTGGCTACTGCAGATGCCGCCAACGCATTCTCCATGTTATGCTTCCCGATCGCATGAAGGGAAAATTCAATTCCGTTTATTTTAAATTGAACCCGGAAACCAGTCTGTGTAAAATCTGTTGCTTTGTACCCAGCTTCATCATTTGTCGAAGAAAAATCCTGTTTTTTGTCCTGTGAAAATGGAGCCGTTAATGCATTGGAAGCATTTACCACAAATAATTTCTTTGTGTGGTCTTTGAATAGTTGGAAAATAACTTTTAGCTCGGCAATTTCTTTATGGTCTTTATCAATATTCAATAACAATCCCACTTCAGGACGATAACTTACGATCGAACCATCGGATTCATCGGCTTCGATGACCAGCCAATCGCCCTCGCCTACACTGGCGTTGCCGATCTTTCCCTGTTTTTGCAATCGCACCAGGCCCGCACCACTGATAATGCTTGGTTTGAGACCGGCATGATCCATTATATCAAACAACATGGCAGTCGTTGTTGACTTACCGGATGTGCCGCCAACAGCAATTGTTTTTTTTGTGTTGCTGATAAGAGTTAGTAGCTCGGAACGGAGAAGTATGGGAATACCCAGGCTTTTTGCTTTTTGAATTTCGACATTTGTTTCCTCTACGGCGGTTGATGCAATGACCAGGTCAGTGGTATCATCGATTCCGCTTCCGTCCTGTAAAAAGCATTTTATTTTTTCTGATTCTAACTTATCCTTCATTTCATTTTGCTGACCCGGAATAAAAAACCGATCGGAGCCACTGACGGACTTTCCGATACCTGCGAGGTATTGGGCCAGGGCGCTCATGCCCGCGCCGGCTACTCCAATAAAGAAAATGTTTTGATAATTATCGAGAGAGGAGATCATATTGTTTAGATGACAGATGATAACTGACAACTGATAACGATTGAATCCGATCCTAAATTATCATCTATCATCTATAAAACTATCAACTATCTTTTCATCCCCATCATCTTTCCAAACATATTCATCTTATTCATGTTCTTCATCATGTCACGCATTTGCTCAAACTGTTTCATAAATGCATTGACCTCGCTGATGTCTTTTCCACTTCCTTTTGCAATTCTTTTTCTACGGCTGCTGTCGATCAGGTCAGGGTTGGCCCTTTCCGTGGGGGTCATTGAGTTGATCATCGCTTCGATGCCCTTAAATGAATCATCACTGATGTCAATATCCTTGATCTGCTTTCCAACTCCGGGGATCATTCCCATCAGGTCTTTGAGATTGCCCATCTTCTTTATCTGCTCCAGCTGTTGCTTAAAGTCACCAAAATCGAATTTGTTTTTCCTGATCTTGCTTTCTAACTTTTTTGCCTGCTCTTCATCAAATTGCTCCTGCGCTTTTTCTACCAATGAAGTGATGTCGCCCATTCCCAAAATACGCTGCGCCATCCTTTCCGGGTAAAACACATCGAGCGTATCCATCTTTTCACCACTACTGGCAAATTTTATCGGTTTATTGACGGTATATTTTATCGAAAGCGCGGCACCACCTCTTGTATCACCATCCAATTTTGTTAAGACGACACCCGAAAAATCCAAACGGTCATTAAAAGCTTTCGCGGTATTTACAGCATCCTGTCCAGTCATGCTATCAACCACAAACAAAATTTCGTTGGGGGTTACAGCATTTTTGATGTTAGCCACTTCGGTCATCATGGCTTCATCAATCGCCAAACGTCCGGCCGTATCGATGATGACAACGTTTTTATTTTTGCTTTTTGCTTCCTTAATGGCATTCTCTGCAATAGAAACAGCATTCTTGTTTTCTTCTTCAACATAAACATCAACCCCAATTTGCTCTCCTAAAACCTTTAATTGTTCCATCGCAGCTGGTCGATAGATGTCAGCCGCAACAAGCATGGGGGAGAGACCTTTTTTTGTCTTGAGATAGTTGGCAAGTTTTCCACTGAAGGTCGTTTTACCGCTACCCTGTAAACCAGCGACCAGGATCACGGCAGGATTTCCTTTTGCGTTGAAACTACTTTCCTGGCCACCCATCAGATCAGCCAACTCATCCTTTACAATTTTTGTCATCAATTGACCGGGGCTGATGGCATTGATCACCTTTTCACCCATGGCCTTATCTTTGACCTTGTCTGTAAATTCCTTTGCGATCTTATAGTTCACGTCAGCGTCTACCAATGCGCGGCGGATCTCCTTTACCGTCGATGCAATATTGAGTTCGGTAATTCTTCCCTGTCCTTTTAAACTTTTAAACGCACTGTCAAGTTTATCCGATAAACTCTCGAACATAGTTCACTAATTTTTTCTTTCAAATAAAAAAGTGAACATCGAAGTTCACTTTAATCAGTTTGCAAAAATAAGAAGAGGAAGGTAGAATTATGTCAGTGATAGATGTTTTTTAATCTTTGAATCTGTTTATCCTCCAAGATAAGTTCTAAGGAGTTTACAGCGGTTTACTGTTCTCAATTTGGTAATGGCCTTGTCTTTGATCTGCCTGACCCTTTCGCGGGTAAGGCTGAATTTTTCGCCAATATCTTCGAGACTCATTGGATGATCGACACCGATTCCAAAGAAATAGCAGATCACTTCCTTTTGTCTTTCGGTGAGTGTCTTCAAGGATCTTTCGATCTCTACCTTCAAAGATTCAGTGTGATCGAGCTCATTATCCGTTTTTACTGCATTAGGGTTTTCTAATACATCCAGAAGGGTATTGTCTTCGCCTTCGGCAAGTGGAGTATCCACACTGACATGTCGTGCAGATATACCAAGAGTAGCTGAGACCTCTTCGATATCTATCTCCAGCATAGTGGCGAGTTCTTCTGCAGACGGTTCTCGTTCAAATTCCTGCTCTAATTGTGAGTAGGCTTTTTGAATGCGGTTGGTCAGGCCCACCTTATTTAGCGGCAGGCGAACAATACGGGATTGCTCGGCCAAAGCCTGCAAGATGCTTTGACGGATCCACCACACTGCATAAGAAATGAACTTGAAACCGCGGGTTTCGTCGAAACGTTGAGCAGCTTTGATAAGTCCCAGGTTCCCCTCATTGATAAGATCGGGTAATGACAATCCCTGGTTTTGGTATTGCTTCGCTACGGAAACAACAAACCGAAGGTTTGCCTTGGTCAAACGATCAAGCGCTTTCTGATCTCCTTGCTTAATTAACCGGGCTAATTTTACTTCTTCTTCGGGAGTGATAAGATCGACCTTGCCGATCTCCTGAAGGTACTTTTCCAGACTTTGAGATTCACGATTCGTAATCGACTTCGTGATCTTCAATTGTCGCATACTCATAGGTTGGTTTTAAAAATGGGTTATTTTTAGGGTTATAGAATAATTGTTAGCTTGGTCTTAATTATCCCAAAAAATCCCATCACAATGTCCGTCGTCCACCGAAAATATTGAACGTCAGGCAAATTAAGGTAATTAGCGATACGTCCCAAAATTTATTTCCAGTTTGATTAAAACGCTCTTAATGAACTTTTAGTATATGAGCCAGAGAAAGGTGAAAAAATAAACGGAAAAAAACTTTGACGCTTAAAATAATTATTTATAATTGCATTGATTGATGATATTAAAAGATGAAGATGAGCAAACAATTGTATACGCTAGAGTACCCGGTAAGATGTTCTCCCAGCATTCTTTTCGAATTTCTTTCCACCCCTGCAGGACTGCAGGAATGGTTTGCGGACAAAGTTGATGAGAGAGATAATGTATTCTTTTTTTCCTGGAATGGTTCTTCTCAAAAAGCAGAAGTACTGGAAAGCCAGGAAGAAAAATTTATTCGCTTTCATTGGTTGGATGCACCACAAGAGGAATACTTTGAATTCAGCATCGAAAAATCAGAAATAACAAACCAGACCATACTCGTTGTTAAAGATTTTGCTGAGAAAAGAGAAGTAAAGGACCAAAGCATGTTGTGGGATTACCAGGTGAAAGATCTGTTTCACCGTATTGGAAGTAACTAACCAAGCCACTTGGTTATCTGTATAAAACTTTCTGACAACAAACCGGGCGCCCCGTTCCATGCCAGGAAAGGAAGCTGGCAGGAGAGCTTTATGAATGATCTTTTATTGATGTGATCTGCGAAATCTTGTGCTGAAAAATTTTTAACAGGCAAATAATTTTCTTCGTCAAAATGATGATGCCATTGTTCGTGATGAATACAGGTGTAAAATTCATTTTTACCAAGGTCATCATGGGTTCGTATGATAGCGCGACTGTACCGTTCCTTGTATTCACCCGATAAATGAAGGGTAGTGCTAAAGGAGTTTCCCCACCAGAACATAGTGCGAATTGCAAAAATTTTTTCCTTTTCAAAGTAACGTGGATAATCAAGCATCAGCCATGGAAGGCCTTTATAGTTTTCCCCTTTTGAAATTTTTGGTGAAATCGAGATCACTTCATGAGGCAATTTGACAGAAGATCCTGTTGCATATTGCCGGGTATTTTCCTGCACTTCTTCAAGCAATCGTTGCGCTTTTTTTATGATCTCGTTCTTTGTTAAAATCCATTCAGAGTTACGCAGCAGGTCCATCTCGAAGGTTGAAAGCCGTATTTTTGGATCCATATTATTTCAGATTTTAGATTTGAGATTAGGATTGATCTTCGTTTATCAATTTACTCACAATCTAAAATCTGCAATCCGAAATCTAAAATAGTGATTAAGAAGCTGGATATATTAATTATAAAGGCTTTCATCGGACCGTTCGTTGCCACGTTCTTTATTACCCTTTTGGTTTTGATCATGCAGTTCTTCTGGCTGTGGATCGATGATTTTGTAGGCAAGGGATTAAGTACAGGCATTATTCTCGAATTTACCTGGTACCAAACCGCGGCGCTGGTCCCTCTTGCTTTGCCGTTAGCTGTTTTGCTATCATCATTAATGACATTTGGCAATCTTGGTGAAAGTTTTGAACTCGTCGCTATAAAATCCGCGGGCATTTCATTATTACGATTCATGCGTCCTCTTTTCGTCGTTTCACTTTTTTTATGTTTTCTCGCTTTTTTATTCGCCAATTACATCATGCCAGTGGCCGTTCTGAAATCAAAAACGTTGCTGGGAGATATTTATATTACAAAACCCGCTTTTGAATTAAAAGAGGGCGTCTTTTACAATAAGATCGACGGATTTGCTATTAAAATTGGAAAGAAAGAAAACGACAGCATCATACATGATGTAATTATTTATGAACGGGGAGGGATGTTACAGGACAATTTTATCGTTGCGAAAAACGGGGTTATGAGCATCACCGATGACCGTCGTTATTTGCAAATGAAGTTGAAAGATGGCTGGCGTTACCAGGAAAGAGGAGACCGGTATTCAAATTCTGAATTTATCAGGCTGGGATTCAAAGAATATATCAAGCAATTTGACCTTAGCTCACTTCAGTTTAGAAAGACGTCCGACAGCATGTATCAAAGTAACCAGCAGATGCGCAACATGAAGCAACTTGACCAGGCGATTGATTCATTAAAAAGAGAAGTTGTAAAGGTAAAATTGGAAACAAAGAAGCAGGCACTTCCTTTTTTTCAATTTGCATCTTATATAGACAGCGGATGGAAAAAACCAGATTCACTTAAATTAAGGCCGGCAAAAAGTTTTAATGAGATATTGCCTGATTCGTTGAGAAATTTTATTGAAGAGAAGGCACGTTCACAGATTCTGTCTGCAAATTCAAGAAATGAAGTGTTGCTGACCGATTATGATTTTAAGCAGAAAGCTTTGCGCCTGCATCAAATAGAATGGCAAAGAAAGATCGCTTTGTCTGCAGCCTGCCTGGTCTTATTCCTGATCGGCGCCCCACTTGGGTCCATTATTCGCAAGGGAGGATTGGGAACACCATTGATATTTGCGATCATCTTCTTTATGGTGTTTTATTTTTTAAGCAACACGGGTCAGAAATTCGCAAAAGAAGGGAAGATGAGCCCGTTTACGGGAATGTGGCTGTCGACCTTTATTTTAGTACCCATCGGCATATTTCTCACTTATAAGGCCCTCAGAGATTCTCAATTATTCAATAAGGAATTTTATTTTCGTTTGCGAGGCAATCTCAGGAAGACGTTCAAAAAGGTTGTCAATAAACGCGTTCAACTTTCTGCAAAGGAAATTTGAATAACTTGCCATTGTTGAAAACACAGCAGCAAAATCTTAATATTCAGAAATGGATAGCCGCGATCTCGGTGCTGCTACTTGCTGCAAAATTTTTGGCTTATTACCTCACTCATTCAGTTGCCATATTAACCGACGCATTGGAAAGCATTATAAATGTAGCTGCAGGTTTTATTGGTTTGTATAGCTTATACATTTCTGCTAAGCCAAGGGACATAAATCATCCTTATGGCCATGGCAAGGCTGAATTTCTTTCGGCTGCCGTGGAAGGTACATTGATCCTTTCCGCCGGTGCCATCATCATCTATAAAGCTGTTCAGCATTTTATTTATCCTGCCCCGATACATCGTATCGATAAAGGAATAATTCTCATCGGGATCACCGGCGTGGTCAATTTAGTTGTTGGGTTTCTAGGATTTCGGTATGGAAAAAGAAATCAATCATTGGCATTAGTGGCAAGTGGCCGCCATCTTATTTCTGATTCTTATTCCACCTTTGGGATCGTTGCCGGTCTTTTACTCATCTCATTTACTAAATTGGTTTGGATAGATAGTGCAGTGGCTATTCTTTTTGGGGGCATCATTATTTATACGGGCTATAAGATCCTGCGTAGGTCCATAGCCGGGATCATGGACGAAGCAGATGAAGAATTGCTGGAAAAAATGGTACGGGTCTTAAATACTAACAGGAAAGAGAACTGGGTAGATCTGCATAACCTGCGTGTTATAAAATACGGCAGCATACTGCATGTCGATTGTCATTTGACAGTGCCATGGTATTTAAATGTGAACGAGGCCCATGCCGAGATCGAAGCGTTGGGCTCCCTGATAAAAAGGGAATTCGGCCAGTCGCTCGAACTTTTTGTGCACTCCGATGGTTGTCTGTATGTGCAATGCCCGATCTGTTTAAAGTCAGATTGCCCTGTCAGGCACCATCCTTTTGAAAGGAAGATCAAATGGTCGCTTGAAAATATTTTATCCGACAAAAAACATCAATTATAAAATTGAATATGAGTACAAAAACAATCACCGTTTGGCAAAAAGATCAGCAGTTCAAAAGTTATCATGGAAAAAATGAAATAAAGATCGATGGAAAAAGGGAAGACGGTTTTGGCGCCAAGGCACTTGTCTTATCAGCAATAGCCGCTTGTAGTGGTATCGATATCGTTGACATTCTTGCAAAAATGAGAGTTGAGTTTTCTGACCTTGAAATTGAAACAGAAGCCGAGCAGACCGAAGAACATCCGCGGGTCTTCAAAGATATTTACGTTGTTTATAAATTGAGAACTGACAAGTCGAATGAAGGAAAAGTAAAAAAAGCTATCGATCTGTCCCTGGATAAATACTGTGGGGTTTCCGCCATGCTTAAAAAAAATTCTCCGATTCATTATAAATTGCAGATCTTATAGACCGCGATGCTCTCCAAAAAAGCGCAATACGCCTTTAGGGCTTTGACCCACCTCGTCGAGAAATACGACCAGGGGCCCGTGCTTATTTCTGAAATCTCGAAAAAGAAAAAAGTCCCCCTGAAATTTTTGGAAAATATCCTCCTTGAATTGAAAAAAGCCGGTGTGCTGGAGAGCAAAAAAGGGAAGGGAGGGGGCTATTATTTGAAAAATCATCCGTCTAAAACTCATATGGCAAATATTATCCGTATCGTGGACGGACCCATTGCCATGCTTCCGTGCGTAAGCTTGTATTTTTATGAGCGTTGCAAAAATTGTAACGAACACTATTGTGCCTTGCACGATACAATGATACTGGTGCGGGACGCTACACTGGGCATCCTGGAACACAGAACTTTGCAGGACCTCATCGCTGCCCCTGTTCATTAACTAACGACTGTTTTCAAAAGAAATCATAATGAAGTCCACTGGTTTGGTAGGGTATTGTTTTTAGCTTAATTTCGAATTTCATTTTATAATTAAAAAAACGAAAATTATGGCATTGCGTCTGGGAGATGTGGCTCCGAATTTCAAAGCACAAACAACAGCAGGTGAAATTGATTTTTATGAATATCTCGGAAATAGCTGGGGAATTTTATTTTCTCATCCGGCAGACTATACGCCGGTATGTACAACCGAACTTGGAAAAACGGCTTTATTAAAAGATGAATTCGCTAAGCGCAATGTAAAAGTATTGGCGGTTAGTGTAGATCCGCTTGATCGACATGCGGGCTGGGTAAGTGATATCAATGAAACGCAAAATGCACGCGTCGACTTTCCTCTCATTGCAGACAGTGACAGAAACGTGGCCACTCTGTATGATATGATCCACCCCAATGCATCCGCTACGGCTACGGTGCGTTCACTCTTTGTGATCGGCCCGGATAAACTCGTGAAACTTATCATTACCTATCCTGCATCTACCGGGAGAAATTTTAATGAAGTGTTGCGGGTAGTGGATTCATTACAACTTACGGCTAATTACAGTGTAGCTACGCCTGCAGACTGGAATCACGGGGAAGATGTGATCGTAGTTCCGGCCGTTTCCACCGAAGATGCGATTCAGAAATTTCCAAAGGGAGTGAAGGTGGTAAAACCGTACCTCCGCTATACTCCTCAACCAAACTTATAACGTGCAATTAAGCAAAGACCAGATAGAAAAACTTGAAACAGCTTCGTCGCTTGTAGAAGCACTGGAATTGATCAACAGTCTGTTTCCGGGCAAAGTGGTTTTTTCTTCCTCTCTCGGACAGGAAGACCAGGTGATCACAGATGCAATTTTTAAAAATGATCTGCCGATAAAAATATTCACTCTTGACACGGGCAGGTTGTTTAGTGAATCATATGAGCTTTTAGAAAGAACAACTGCACGTTATAAAAAACCTATTCGCGTATATTTTCCAGAAGCCAGCGATGTGGAAGAATTTGTTACAACAAAGGGGGTGAATAGTTTTTATGAGTCAGTTGAAAACCGAAAGGAGTGTTGTAACATTCGCAAGGTAAAGCCACTTAACAGGGCCCTGAAGGGAGCAGCGGTATGGATAACGGGACTCCGTGCCGAACAATCGGATTCGAGAAAGGAAATCGCCATCATCGAATGGTTGGAGGACAAGCAACTCTATAAGTTCAATCCCTTGCTGCATTGGACTTATAGTGAAGTGGTAGATTATCTCAAAGAATTTTATGTTCCATACAATCCGTTACATGATAAAGGATTTGTCAGCATTGGTTGTGCCCCCTGCACAAGGGCCATTGAACCGGGTGAAGATCCCAGGGCCGGACGTTGGTGGTGGGAAACGTCACAAAAAGAATGCGGGCTGCATGTGCAGGAAATAACCAAGCCAAATAATTTCAATGCTAACCCCGTGAACTAATAACTAACTTATGAGTGAATACAGACTGGATTATCTTGAACAACTCGAAACGGAAAGTATACACATCTTTCGCGAAATCGCCGGTCAGTTTGAGCGGCCCGTTTTATTATTCAGTGGCGGTAAAGATTCTATTACTCTTGTTCATCTTGCCAAAAAAGCGTTTGCTCCGGGCAAGATCCCTTTTCCACTTGTCCATATTGATACGGGGCACAATTTTCCCGAGGCCCTTGAGTTTCGCGACCTATTGGCCGAAAAAGTTGGCGCGACTTTGATCGTTCGCAAAGTGGAAGATACCATCAAACAAAAAAATCTTACTGAACCAAAAGGAAAGTTTGCCAGTCGCAACTGGTTGCAGACATATACGTTGCTTGATACGATCGAAGAGCTGAAGTGTGATGCATGTATTGGTGGCGGAAGAAGAGATGAAGAAAAGGCAAGGGCGAAGGAACGAATTTTTTCAGTACGTGATGAATTTGGGCAATGGAATCCAAAACTGCAACGACCCGAGCTTTGGAATACTTACAACGGCCGCATCCACAAAGGCGAAAATGTCCGTGCATTTCCTATCAGCAACTGGACCGAATTGGATGTATGGAATTATGTTCGCAAGGAAAACATAGCCCTGCCTTCGATATATTTTTCCCATGACCGTGAAGTGATCGAGCATGAGGGCCAATTGGTGGCTGTATCTCCGTTCATTCGTATTGATGAAACAGACGTGATCTTAAAAAAGAAAGTTCGTTACAGGACCGTAGGTGATATGACTTGTACGGCAGCTGTTGAATCAAATGCAGCAACTCTTGATGAGGTAGTGAGTGAGATCATTTTAACACGGATCAGCGAGAGAGGTGAAACAAGAATTGATGATAAGGTCACTGAGGCTGCAATGGAAGACAGAAAGAAGGGAGGATATTTTTAACCCCAACCAGCTTGGGAAGGGTTACTATAATTGAATTTTTATAACAACTCGGTCTTTTAATCTGAAAGGCTGATACAAAACTAAGTTTCCCTTTAGGGGACAGGGGCATGGATATACTTCGATTTATTACAGCCGGAAGCGTTGATGATGGAAAGAGTACTTTGATCGGTCGTCTGTTGTATGACAGTAAAAATATTTTGATAGATCAACTGGAGCAGCTTGAAAAGCAAAGTAAGAACAAGGAGGCCGGTGAAATTGATTTAGCTTACCTGACTGACGGACTGCGTGCGGAAAGAGAACAGGGCATCACGATCGATGTAGCCTACAGGTATTTTTCAACACCCAAACGAAAATTCATTATTGCTGATGCGCCGGGTCATGTACAATATACAAGAAACATGATAACGGGTGCATCCAACGCGAACCTGATCATTATCCTGATCGATGCAAGGCAGGGAGTCGTAGAGCAAACCCGCCGTCATTCCATCATCGCTTCGTTACTGAATATCCCGCACATTGTTGTAGCCATCAACAAAATGGATCTTGTCGATTATTCGCGCGATGTGTTCAACAACATTGTGATCGATTATGCAGAAGTAGTAAAATCGTTGGGTCTGAATGATGTTCATTATATACCGGTGAGTGCGTTGCAGGGAGATAATATCGTTGACAAGTCGGAGAAGATGAATTGGTATGAAGGCGAATCGCTCCTTCATTTTCTTGAAAATGTAGAGATACAACAGGACATCAATCTTACTCATGCGAGGTTCCCGGTGCAATATGTCATTCGCCCACAGACAGAAGAGTTGCATGACTATCGCGGTTATGCGGGCAAGGTCATCAGTGGTGTCTATAAAAAAGGAGATAAAGTGTTTGTTCTTCCATCGGGGTTATCGAGTAAAGTAAAATCTGTGGAGATCGGGGGAGAAGAAGTAAGCGAGGCATTTGCTCCGCAAAGCGTGGTGTTGCAGCTGGAAGATGATATTGATATTAGTCGTGGTGACATGATCGTAAAAGAAAATGACCTTCCGCAAATCGACAATGAATTCGGTGCATTATTGTGCTGGATGGACACTAAGCCCCTGGTAGCTGGCAATAAATATTATTTGCAATTGAATAGCCGCCTGGTAAGAAGTATTGTGAAAGAAGTAGAATACAAATTAAATGTAAACACCCTGGAGAAAGAATATAACCCAACTTCTGTTGGTTTGAATGACATTGTAAAAGTAACGATCAAAACTGCTTCTGAAGTGGCGTTTGATCCTTATAAAACCTTACAGTCGAACGGTGGCGCTATTTTGATCGACGAGACAAGTAATGTAACGGTGGGTGCTTGCATGATACAATAGATCACATTTCATTACATGGAACAAAGAGCGAACGATACATGGAGTAAGAACAAAGTGGTCATCGCCGGCGCTGGTCCCGGTGATGCGGAGCTCATTACTTTAAAATTGCAAAAACGGTTAAAAGACGCTGATGTAATTATTACCGACCGTTTGGTCAACCCTGCGATCATTGAGGAGCATGCATCAGAAAATGCCGAGGTGATTCTTACCGGCAAACAAGGTTATCATGACGGTTCGGTTTCCCAGGAAGAAATTAATGAGGTGATTGTAAGACATGCGCTCGCTGGGAAAAAGGTTTTGCGGCTAAAAGGTGGCGATGTTGCTTTCTTCAGTAATGTACTTGATGAATTGAGGTGTTTAACGGTAAATGAAATTGAATTCGAGATCATTCCCGGAATTACAGCGGCATCAGGTGCCTCAGCGTATGCCGGGATACCGTTAACAGCGAGGGGGTTTTCAAGAGAGGTGAAAATTCTTACGCTTACACAGTGTAAACATTATACATCGGATACGTGGAAACAGCTTGCTAATTCAACAGACACCCTTGTCTTTTACATGGCGTCCCAACATCTTGATGATCTTGTTGAATTATTGCTCAGGTATACCCGCAAACCTAATACGCCTCTTGCGATCATTGAACAGGCAACGACCATTCATCAGCAGGTTCATGTTACTACTCTTAAAAATTGTCAAAAAGATCTGAGCGGCAAAGATTTTAGTTCTCCTTCACTGGTCATCATCGGCAAGGTTGTTAATCTTTACCAGCAATTCAACTGGTTTAAAGCCGGTGAGGAGGGAAGTGTTTTTAATGAATTGACTGCCGCGAAATAATTTTTCAACTCAATTTTTGCCCCAATACTGGTAAGGATCAGGTGGCTCCTTTAGCAACAACAAGGAACCGGGTTGTATATTTAAAAGAAAATTGTGGAGTCCAAAACTTTTTACTCTGAAAGGCAGCAGTTTCAGCAAGGCTGGATAAATAGAATGATGCGTGTTTTATTAGGTCTCAGTTTTATTATGTCTTTGATTATTTTTTTTACAAGGGATCGCAGTTTACTGGCTTCGATTCCTTTTATTATCGTACTGGTGATTTTTCTTTTGTTTAAGAAAATGGAATTATTACTGGAAGTTGATGACAAGCAAATTAGTTATAGATTCTCTCCTTTTCAGAATAAAAAAAGAGTTATTCATAAAAATGAAATCATGAGCATTTCAGTTGATAATTACAATCCCATTTCAGACTACGGAGGATGGGGAATAAGACTCAATAAAAAAGGAAAAGCGTATACAACCAGTGGAACCTTTGGCCTGCAAATTAAAATCAGCGAAAAAAGAAATATCCTGATCGGTATCAGGAATCCAAAAGAGCTTTACCTCTTTTTGAAAAGAAATAGCTACAACCCACAAAGTAATATATACGATCAGGAAGTCTAAAAATTTCTAGACAGGTTCCTTTTCCGCCAGTACTGTCTGCTCACGATATTGTTTTGCAAAGGCAACAAAATCTTTTGCTTTTTGAAAATAAGTATTTGCAAATTCTTCGGACGGCTCTGATTGATTTATTTCCAAAACAGTTTCCTTTATACTGTTTGATTCAGTATATAATCCCGTTTGGGTAAAATGGATATCGAAATCCTTTAAGATACCAGCCTGCGTATTGCATTGTATTCCCTGCTGAAGCAACAAGCCTTTGGCTGCAAGTACAAAAGCTGAGTAAGCATTATAGATACCATCAGCATAGGCTTTTCCAGCCAGGTTTTCCTGGCTCCATTCCAATTTTTCTTCTGCTTCCAGTAAAAGAGTTGCTATCAAATCGATCATGACACCAGCACATTCTCCCACACCGATAGCGGTAGAATATTTCTCTTCTTGCCCCCAATCAATATAATCTTCAGCCTGGAGAGTTTCCAAACTGGCGAGAGGTTTCAACAAATCATAAAAGTATTTTTCTCCAACGCGCTTTGTATACTGAAGATGTGTTTCATCATTTTGGCGGTTGGCCTTATAATCATTCAATAAAGAACGCAACACATCAGGACCGCGTTTGCTGGGAACCTTGATCACTTTGTCGGCAATGCTTCCATCTCCATGTCCCATTACACCACCTCCCACCAATACCTGCAGCGCCGGTAATACCTGTCCTTTTGCTTTTAATGAACTTCCGTGAAAACCGATCGAAGCCATACCATGTTGCCCGCAGGAATTCATGCAACCGCTGATCTTGATCGTGATATCCTTGTTGTATAAAAGTTCGGGATATTCTTCGTCGATGACTTCTGACAGGATTTGCGCAATGCCTGTACTGTTTGAAATACCCAGGTTGCAAGTGTCGGTGCCGGGGCATGATGTAACATCGGCTACACTTCCAAATCCTGCCGCAGCGAAGCCTTCCTGCGCCAAAGCACTGTAGATATATTCAAGATGTTCCGCTTTTACAAAACGGAATTGTAAACCCTGGTTGATTGTCACGCGTACATCGTCTGCAATGACAGGTCTTAGTTTTTCGATCAGCGTGCGGCTGCTTACAGAACCGATATTTCCGTTCAATATTCTGACATAAACAGCAAAATAGCCCTCTTGCTTTTGTGGATAGACATTTGTTTTCTTCCAGATCTCGAACTTAAATGGATCTACTGTCAATGGTGAATTGTCAGGTGTGAATGATGAATTCGATATTTTACTATCGACAGTCGTTTCACTACTCACGTCAATTTTGTATTGCTGATAGGTCAATGCTTTTTGTTCTTCCTTTACTAACTCATTGAAAGCATCAATACCTATTTTCTGGATAAGGAATTTTATACGGGCCTTGTGACGACTGGCACGTTCGCCATAACGATCGAATACCCGGAGAACGCTTTCTATATATGGTATCAATAATTCTTCTTCAAGGAATTCATGTGTAGTTATTGCAAGAAAAGGCTGTGCACCCAGTCCTCCCCCTACCATCACTTTAAACCCTCTTTTTAACTCGCCATTGATCTCGCGGATGCGGGGAATTGCGCCAAGATCATGCATAAATGTAAGAGCAGTATCTTTTTCGCTGCTTGAAAAAGCGATCTTGAATTTTCTTCCCATATCCTGGCACACCGGTTTTCTTAAGAAGAATTCAAACACGCCATGCGCGTAAGGTGTCACATCAAATGGTTCGTCAGGATCGATACCGGCCTGGTCTGAAGCGGTTACATTTCTTACAGTATTACCACATGCTTCACGGATCGTAATGGAATCCTGCTCAAGCAAACTCCATAACTCTGGTGTACGATCCAGGCTCACAAAATGTATTTGTACATCCTGCCTTGTTGTAAGATGGAGATTGCCTGTGGCAAATTCGTCGGATACGTCGGCGATGCGTTTCCATTGCGCAAGAGTCATTTTACCATAGGGTAATTTGATACGAACCATTTGCACGCCTGGCTGACGCTGTCCGTACACACCACGGGCTAAGCGGAGGCTTCGAAACTTTTCTTCGGGAATTTTTCCATCTCTGAATTCACGGATCTTACGTTCCAGTTCCAATATATCTTTTTCTACTATTGGGTTTTCCAGTTCAGTACGAAAACTCTGCATTGATCGGTATTTAAAATAAAAAAATCAAGCGGGATTACCCTACTTGTTCAGTGGACTATAAAAGTACACATGAAATGGTTATTGTGCAAAAAAATTTAGAATAACGAATGTGAGTAAGCAAGGAAGCTAAAAATTTTTTTCTAATAGTCTACTAATTTGGTAGGGAATACATATTTTTACATTTCTTGTCCCAGGACGGCTAAATTTGAATGAAGGAAAATTTAAACGACATACAAGAATTGCCTGAAGTAGCTCATGATCACAAGAACAGATTGTATCCGATTTTTTTAAAATTGGATCAGCTCGAGACACTTGTTGTCGGCGCCGGTAATGTAGGCCTGGAAAAGCTGCAGTCTTTACTTTCAAATTCCCCCGAAGCAAAAATTACAGTTGTTGCACCGGAGATAAAGGATGAGGTAAGACGAATAGTATCCCAACATCCTTCCTGCCGGATCATCCAGGGACCATTCAGGGAATATGACCTGGATAATAAAGATCTTGTTATTCTCGCTACGAAAAACCGGGAGTTGCACGAAAACATTAAAGACCTTGCGCGCCAAAAAGGTATTATAGTTAATGTTGCTGACACACCTGATCTCTGTGACTTTTATTTGGGAAGCATTGTCCAAAAGGGCAGTATGAAAATAGCCATTTCTACCAATGGACTTTCACCAACAATTGCAAAGCGGATGAAAGAAGTGATCAGCGACATGATCCCCTATGAAATGGAAAATGTTTTAGAGGATCTAAGTAGTATTCGGCAAAGCATGAATGGAGATTTTGAAGAGAAAGTAAAACGACTGAATGAACTTACGAAAATGCTTGTGTCGAAGCAGATCACTCTTGCAGACATAAACAAACCCGAGCAAAAAAGATGGCAAAAGATTGTGAAGTGGTGCTTGTTCGCCTTTTGCTTTATGATCATTGGCCACACAGTTCTTTCTTATGTTCCTTTTGGAAAGATAATGTCGAGCATACAATCGGCTTCTCAGTCAGTAGAGACTACAACATTCCTCATGATGTTGCTTACCGGGTTCATTGCACAGATGGTCGATGGCTCATTGGGAATGGGATATGGTACAATATCTACAACATTTCTTTTGGCTATCGGTGTTAATCCTGCCATAGTGAGTAGCCGCGTTCACTCGGCAAGAGTTTTCTCCAGCGGTGTATCAGGATATAGTCATCATCGCTTTGGGAACATCAATAGAAAATTATTCAAAGCGTTAGTGATCCCCGGCATTATTGGTGCCATCGTGGGAGCATCACTCGCTTTTTTTGCACAGAAATATTCATCCTGGGTCAGGATACCGCTTTCTATTTACACTCTTTACCTGGGTTATTTTATAATGAGAAAAGCGTTTGCTAAGGCAAAATACAATTCAAAAGTAAAAAGAGTGGGCTGGTTAGCTTCGGCGGGCGGTTTTATGGATTCTTTTGCCGGTGGTGGATGGGGAACACTTGTCACGAGTACGTTGATGTCAAAAAGAAGGAGCCCACGTTATGTGATCGGTTCAGTATGCCTTGCAGAATTTTTTGTCGTATTTGTTAGCTCGATCACCTTTTTTATTCTTTTGAGAAGTATACCGATTTTGGATGTGGCTGGGTTGATCGTGGGAGGGCTGATCGCTGCGCCAATTGCAGCAAGATTGGTAGGCAAGGTTCCGATCAAGGCAATGTTTATCGCCGTTGGAGCATTGGTTATTTTAACCAGTTGTAACACATTTTGGAATTCAATCTCGCAGCTGTTGAAATGAAATGATAAAACAGGATCCCGGATCGCCGGGTTTTTTTAGAAAATATTAGTCTACTTATTTTATAGACTATTGAAACAAAATCGAAAATTATGAGAAGATCAACAAACCAATTTTTAGCATTGGAGAAAAAATCAAGAAAAGGCTTCGCTCTTTTTATTCTGTTGCAGTTTTTATTGCTGAATGTTTCTTTTTCGCAGACAAGTTCCCTGATCGAAATTTCTGGTAAAGTGACCGACCAGGACAAAAATCTTCCTTTATCTGACGTAAGCGTTCAAATTAAGGGAACAGTTACCGGTACGGTGACCAATTCGACCGGGAATTTTATATTGAGAACAAAAACCCAACTTCCCTTTACACTCGTTTTCTCTTCTATCGGTTTCAAAGAGCAGGAACTGGAAGTAAAGACGCTTGGTTCCAATTTCCAGGTGGCTCTATCTACTCAAACAGTTCTGGGAAATGAGGTGGTGGTTACGGCATCGCGTGTCGCCGAAAGTATTTTAAAATCACCTGTGGCCATCGAGAAGCTGGATGTGAGGACAATTAGAGAAACTCCGGCACCCAGTTTTTACGACGCATTGGAAAATGTGAAGGGTGTTCAGATGACAACTTCGAGCCTCACTTTTAAAGTTCCGAACACGAGAGGTTTTAATATTCCAAATAATTTCCGGTTTATGCAACTGGTCGATGGAGTGGATATGCAGGCGGCCACGCTGGGCGTCCCTCTGGGAAATGCCATTGGACCCACTGAACTGGATATCCAAAGCGTGGAGATCACTCCCGGTGCGGCTTCTGCATTATACGGCATGAATGCTATAAACGGGATGGCAAATCTTATTACCAAAAGTCCATTTACATCGCAGGGATTAAGTGTTTATCAAAAAACAGGGATCAACCATGTGGACGGGAATGATCATGATCCATCTATTTTGACTGAGACAGCTGTTCGTTATGCAAAAGCATTCAAAAATAAGTTCGCATTTAAAGTAAATTTTGATTACCTGCAAGGCACAGACTGGATATCGAATACAAGACTCGATCAGAACACAAATAATCTGAAGAGTGCAAACCCTGCCTATCCTTCATTAAATGGTGAGAATAATGTTGCATTTGATGGCTGGAACAAATATGGTGATGATGCATTAGCCGGTAGTAACGTTGTGTCGATTGGCGGACTTACTATTGATGGACAACCCAATAAAAGTTTGCGTGTCGCCAGAACAGGTTATTGGGAGAACGAGCTGGTTGATCCAAAAGTGAAAAATTTAAAATTTGATGCAGCATTGCATTACCGATTCAAGGAAAAGACCGAGTTATCTTATACATACAGGGTCGGGACAATGGACGGTGTGTTTCAACGCGGAAATAAAATCAAACTTGATGGAGTGCAGGTGCAAAATCATTCTTTGCAATTGAAAGGAAAGAACTTTACTGTTCTAAGTTATGTTTCCATAGAAAATACAGGCAACTCTTATAATGTAAAACCACTGGCAGATAACCTTGACCTGTACAGCGGTGGTGCTACAGATACAAAAACCCCAACCAGTTGGGGAACAAAATTTAAAAATGCATTGAATGCCTATGGCGCTACAAACGGCGGTTTAACTTCCGATAATCTTGCGGCTGCTACCGCGTACGCACGTCAACAGGCTGATGCGAGTCGTGCGGTACCGGGTACTCCTTATTTCGATTCATTAGTAAATGTGATCCGCCATATCAATAACTGGGATATTAAATCAAGTTCCATACCCGATGCCCCGGAAACGGGTGGAGCAGCGCTTATTCAAAAGAGCCGCTTGTATCATGCCGAAGCACAATGGGACCTTTCCAACAAAGTGAAAATTTTTGATCTGCTGATCGGTGGCGATGCACGCATTTATGAGATCATTCCCGACGGGAATAATTTTGTTGATTTCTCGAGACCTATCGATGAGCGTAACAAGCCGGAAAAAGACGGAAGCTTTGGCGATAATGTCGATTATAAAAAGTTTGGCGTTTTCACGCAGGTAACAAAAACATTCTTTGACGAAAAATTAAAGCTGTTTGGTTCGATCCGGTTTGATTACAATCCCGAATTTGATCCGAAACTGACCCCACGTCTGGCTGCTGTTTATACATTAAAAGACAAACATAATTTCAGGTTCACTTACCAGCAGGGTTACCGTTTTCCTGCATTGTTTGAAGCGTTGTCGTATGTCAATAACGGAAGGGTAAAACGTGTAGGCAGTTTACCGTATATAAACGAAGGTCTGGGTTATCTTGAAAATAGCTATACGCAGGCTTCGGTTGTTAATTTTAACGCTGCAGTAAGCGCTGCCGGTAATTCAGATTCAGCTGCACTTGCGAACAGAAACTTATTGCAATGGGCCAACTTGCCTAACGCACGTCCGGAAAAAATAAACTCATTCGAGGTTGGTTACCGAAGTGTTTTACTCCAAAACAAATTGGTCATCGATTTTGATGCTTATAGTAACCAATATGACGGATTTCTTGGCCAGGTGCAGGTGTTTGTGCCTCATGGGGAAACGATAGGAAGTGATGCCGCTGTACTTGCCATGCTTGACCGGAACCGTGATGCAAATGCTGGCACCTCGACCACTGCGCCAAGCCAGGGGCAGGATCGTTATCGTGTTTATACAAACGCAAAGAATACCTATCACAATTTTGGTTCGGCACTGGGCATTACTTATAATTTTTATAAAAAATACACGATTGCCAGTAATGTTAGTTTCAATAAAATGAAATCGAATAGCACGAACGACATTTTCGTTACGGGCTTCAATACTCCCAAATGGTCGACCAATCTTTCATTTGGTAACCGTGAAATTGTAAAGAACATTGGTTTCAATATTGTTTGGAGATGGCAGGATGCGTTTCTGTGGGAAAGTCCTCTTGTGACGGGCGATATCTCCGCATTTAATACGATCGACGCACAAGTTAGTTTTCATTTCCCCAAGTTAAAATCATATCTAAAGGTGGGAGGCGCAGACCTTCTCAATCACAGGTACCTGCAGTATGCTGGCGGGCCTACGATAGGCGCATTATACTATGCGGCTATTACAGTTGATGGACTATTGAACAAATAAGTATTTCGTGGTTTTTTTTCATATGGCAAGCAATCGTTGAAAACGGCGTCCCGATTCTTCGGGATGCCTTTTTATGTAGCCAGACTAAATCGACCACACTACAGAATTAAGAAATCTATGATAAGAAGAAGCTGGTCAATAGGATCAAGACTGACCGTTACACTTGTACTCGCATCTATGTTGTCTGGTATTACTCGGGCCCAGGAGAAACATACAGAAACTTACAACCAGGTCTGGCTGGCATATTTTAATCAAACAAGATTCAGTGAAAGGTGGGGCACGTGGACAGATATTCATTTAAGGACAAAGGAAGATTTCTTTAGCAATTTTTCACAAAGCATCCTCCGGTTTGGATTGACATATTATTTAAATGATGCCACAAAACTAACAGCAGGTTATGCCTATGTCAGCAATTATCCAGCCGATAATCATAAAAATGTAACGCAGCCAGAACATCGCCTCTGGCAGCAAATACAATGGCACAATAAATATGCAAAGATCAGGACCATGCAGTGGTTTCGCCTGGAAGAAAAGTTTAAACGAAGGATTTTAAATGACTCTGTATTGGCCAGCGGCTATACTTTTAACTACAAGATGAGATACAATTTTTATCTCCAGGCACCTTTAAGCAAAAAAGGAATTCAACCTAACACCCTTTCATTTGTGGTCAACGACGAAGTGCATATCAATTTTGGAAAACAGATCGTGTACAATTATTTTGATCAAAACCGGTTTTTCCTGGGCTTTGCTTTTCAAACAAACAAAACAGACAATCTGCAGTTTGGCTATATGAATTTATTTCAGCAATTAGCCCGGGGCAATCAATATAAAATGGTCAATGCTGTAAGAATATTTTATTTTCATAACGTGGATCTAAGGAGAAAATAATTGTATCTGTTAAAACACAACGATGTCATCACCCGCTAGTTTTGAATCAGAAAAGCATGATTTGATTCCTAAAAACAAGCCAGGCCGGGGATCTTTATATTCAAAGATCACAGAAGATGGCTGGGCCATATGGATCGGTGGGTTATTAATCGCTGTTGTGCTCTTAATTGGTTTTTTGAAAACGGATTTCAAATTTACTTCTCCTGTCTATCAATGGTCAGACACAAATGATTTGGTAACAAAAGTTTTAACCACTAAAAACATCTTACTCATTGGAGGTATTGGTTTTGTTTTCGCGCTTCTTTCCTCTGTCTCCATTTGGTTATCCGGTGGCCATCCCGGTAAATTTATCGCAGGTTTTATCGTGGTTTACGTGCTGGCGATCTTTTCATTGATCATAGCAGGAAACAAAACGATCACGGGTTACGGCATCGAGTATGTTGTTTTTGGCTTGATCATGGGCCTGTTATTAAGTAACCTCAATTTGTCACCTTCATGGTTGAAAGAAACCGCGCGGTCCGAATTTTTTATTAAAACGGGGTTGATCATTCTTGGTACCAGCATTTTATTTACTGATATAGTACAAGCAGGCCTGCCGGGAATTTTACAAGCAGTTGCTGTAGTGATTGTTGTTTGGTTCTTCGCTTTATGGCTTTCGCGAAAGTTAAAAGTGGATGATGAATTCGGCGTGATCCTCGCTTCTGCAGTTTCAATTTGCGGGGTGTCGGCGGCCATTGTTGCAGCAGGCGCGATCAAAGGTGATAAGAAAAAATTATCTTATGTCACCGCCCTGGTTTTGTTGGTAGCTATCCCCATGCTGATTCTTCAACCCTGGATCATAAAAAAATTCGGTATTCCCGAAGTTGTTGGTGGTGCATGGCTGGGCGGAACACTCGACACAACTGCCTCGGTCACGGCCGCATCGCAGTTGGTAGGACCTCTTGCACTCAAGGCCGGGGTGATCGTTAAGTTTTCGCAAAATGTATTGATCGGTTTTGCTGCCTTTTTCATTGCGACATGGTGGACACTAAAAAAAGAGAAAAATACAAACACAGAAAAACAAGGACTAAAGATTGTTTGGGAACGGTTTCCAAAATTTGTGTTGGGATTTATTGCTGCATCTTTGATCTTTTCTTTTTTAATTCCTGTTGATACAACGAAGCATGTGAGTGGCTTTTTAAATAGTTTGCGTACGGTGTGGTTTGCGCTTGCCTTTGTCTCAATTGGATTGGAAGCGAAATTTTCTGACCTTGTAAAAACACAATCAGGACGACCTGCACTTGCATTTACAGGCGCACAAGTATTCAATATTCTTTGGACATTGTTGTGGGCTTATCTATTATTTGGAGGATTATTGTTTTCCGTACCTGACATAAAATAGTTTATGGCAAGAATAGCACCCATATCAGAGACTGAAAAGACACAGCCGACCCTCGAAGCTTTTGAAAAGCATACCGGGGAATACAATGCACGGATCACCAACATGAAGGCTACTCTGGCGCATTCATTATTGGCCTTTGATATTTATATGCAATGGTACCCGTTGTATGCTGAAGTAGAAAAGATCCTCGGCAAACGCCTGGCCTATCTGTATGCTTACTCTATTTCATACGCATCGGATTGTCCTCTTTGCTCTACATTTTTTCGTAAAATAATTATTGATGCCGGTGAAAAACCAGAAGCACTTGAATTGACGCCCCTGGAACAACAGGTATTGGAATTTGGAAGCAGCATTGCGAAATATCATGGAAAGATAGCCGACGATCTTTACAATTCGGTCGCGACAAAGTTCAATGAAAAGGAGATGATCATTTTGATTGCCTTTGCGGGACAAATGATTGCCACAAACGTTTTTAGTAATGTGACCGAAACAGATGTTGACGAATATCTGTTTGATTATTTACCCGATAAATCATTACGATGAACAACGATCTGAAAAATAGAACCGCTTTCATCACTGGTGCAGCGCATGGCCAGGGCCGTGCGACTGCCCTGGCACTGGCGAAGGAGGGTGTTAACATCATAGCTTTTGACATAGCACAAACCCTTCAATACCCTGGCTACAGGCTGGGTTCATCAGGTGATCTTGAAACTCTTACTAAAGAATGTGAGTTATTAGGTGTTCAGTGTCTTTCATTTGAAGGAGATGTCAGAATTGATGAAGACATTCTGAGGGCTGTGAAAAAAACAGAACAGCAATTTGATAAAATCGACATCCTGTTCAACAATGCAGGGATCTGTGCTTATGGGTTGGCTCATGAGCTAACCGAAAAAGAGTGGGATACAATGATTGATATTAATCTCAAAGGAGCATGGATGGTGGCGAGAAGAATTATTCCTGGCATGATCACGCAGCGCTCTGGTGTAATTATTAATAATTCATCTGTGGCTGGCCTGAGAGGCATGAATCGTTTAAGCCACTATGCTGCCTCGAAATGGGGGTTGACCGGTCTTACAAAGTCATGGGCCATCGAATTAGCTCCTTATAATATCAGGGTTATCTCCATTCATCCCACGGGAGTTAATACACCCATGAATGACGGATTGGCGGAGTTGGAAGGGTTGAGCCCAAAAGAGATCGGCGAGCGAAGTGCAGGTAATTTGATCGATGTGCCCTGGGTTGAACCCGAAGACGTCGCAAATGCTGTTGTGTTCCTTGCCTCAAACAAATCGCGATTTGTGACAGGTTCACAATTCGTGCTCGACGCAGGCCTTTTGAGTAAATAAAATTTTTAATTTGGTTCTAAAAAAAATAAAATGGAAAAGACTTACCTGAGTGATGCCGGTCCAAAAGTTTCTCCTGCTATTTATGGTTTCTACCGGTGGAGTGAAGAGGACATTTCACAGTCTAAAATGGAAGATATTATTGACCTCTGTCTTGAATTAGGCATCAATACGTTTGACCATGCAGACATCTATGGAGGTTACCAGTGTGAAGAAATGTTTGGGGAAATTATTCGCAGTAAAAGAATAAAACGCGAAGACATCGTTTTATTTACAAAGTGTGGATTGGTTGTACCGCATCCAAGTCGCCCGGAAGTAAAAGTGAAATATTATGATACGTCCAAAGATCATATCACAAAAAGTCTTGAAAACTCTCTTCGCAAATTAAGAACAGATTATATTGACATTTTTCTGTTGAACCAGCTGGACCCTTTATCAAACCTTGAAGAGACAGCGCTCGCCTTGCAAAAATTACGCGATAGTGGGAAAGTAAAAAATATAGGGGTGGTTAATTTTTCTGTATTTCAACATCAGCTATTGAGCTCTTATTTGCGGATACCGATCGTGACAAATCATATTGAATTGAATTTGTTGAATACATCAGCCTTTGACAACGGCCAAATTGATTATCTCAAACAGAAATACATGCGTCCTTTGGCTACCGCTCCACTTGCCGAAGGAAATATTGCCAACAGTATTGAAAAAAGACCATTGCTGATCAGAAGAAAGTTGGAAGAACTCGCTCCGAAATATAATGCTAATATCGAATCGATTGCAGTAGCCTGGGTTGTAAAGCTGGGGGCACTTCCATTGATCGGTACCACAAATGGACAACGCATAAAAAATATTGCGCAGTCATTTGATATTGATCTTGCCAGGCAGGACTGGTACGAGTTATATGAAGCATCACGCGGCAGCCTGTGAGATGGGCTCTAAATGGATTTCTTTTTTTTCTTTGATAGTTGTTGCAGAGTAGCTTTCAGATCCTTTGGAATTGGCGCTTCAAATTCGTAAGGCGTATTATCGGTCCCGGTAAATTTTAGTTGATAAGAATGGAGAGCAAGGCGATTTAGGATCGGCTTCTCTTCCTCCACATTCTTCGAAAGTTTGAATTTATGTTTGATAGCTGAAAGAAAAACCGGTTTTCCGTCCCCGTATACATCATCACAAACGATCGGGTGTCCAAGGTCTTTCATGTGAACTCTTATCTGGTGGGTACGACCTGTGTAAATTTGAAATTTGGTCCAGCAATAGATCCCAAAATCTTCCAGGATCTCATAATCGGTCAATGACTCCTTTCCCTTTCGATTTATCACCATCAAACCTCTTTTAACAGGATGCTCCATGATCGGCGCATCAATAGTTCCTTTTTTGTGGAGTGGCGACCCGAGAGTCAACCCGAGATAAATTTTTTCAGTTTTCCTGTTTTCAAATTGGAGTGAAAGAAATTTGTGTGCCGCCTCATTTTTCGCAAAACTGATCAACCCGCTTGTGCCCTTATCCAGGCGATGGACGGTAAAAATTTCATTGTATTTTTCCTGCAAAATTTTCTTCAATGAAACTTCTTTTCCTTCACGGTCGGGTATAGAAAGCAGACCCGAAGGTTTGTTCAGGACAATGAAATCATCATTCTCAAAAACTAATATGTCTGCTACCCTGGTCAAAAATTAATTCATGCAATTCGATGATTTGTGTAATTCAAGGAATCAGCGGTTCCCTTTGCCGAAATATTTTAAATCTCTGACTTCTTTCTCCGAAAGAAATCTCCATTTTCCTCTTTCGACATTTTTCTTTGTCAACCCGGCGAACATGACCCTGTCAAGATTTTTTACATCATACCCCAGGTGTTCAAATATCCGGCGCACGATGCGGTTACGGCCGCTGTGGATCTCAACGCCCAGCTGCGTTTTGTCTTTTACATCAGCATAGGCTAACACATCTACGCTGGCAGGACCATCTTCTAAGTCAATTCCTTTTAATACGTGGTCGAAGTCTTTTTTATCCAATGCACGATTTAAAGTAACATGGTAAATTTTTTTTACTTCGTGGCTTGGGTGAGTAAGTTTTTGAGAAAGTTCACCGTCATTGGTGAGCAATAAAACACCTGACGTATTCCGGTCGAGTCTTCCGACGGGATAAATTCTTTCTTTTACTTTAATAAGATCGAGAACTGTTTTTCTTTTTTGCGGATCATCTGTAGTGGTGATATAGTCTTTGGGTTTGTTGAGAAGGATATAGACAAGATTTTTAGCGAGGGATATTTTTTTACCATTCACCCTGATCTCGTCTTTCGAGGAAACTTTGTGTCCTGGTTCAGTGATGGTTTCATTATTTACTTTAACCGTGCCCAGTTTCACCAATTCTGCTGCGTCTCTTCTTGAACAAACTCCACAGTGGGAGATGAACTTGTTTAGAGGCATGGTAGAGTTCGCAGTTCTGAGTTCAGAGTTTTGAGTCTGTTGTTGACTATGAACTTCTGACTGCCGACTGTCGACTGTCGACTGCCTCTTTCTCTCAAAAAACTCCTCCCTTTCCTTTTTCCATTTTCTTTTTTCCTGCTTGAACTGCTCTTTGATAGCGGCATTGCTTTTCTTTTTTGTAAACTTGTCGAACTGGCCCGGTGTGTTCTTTTTCATGTTGAATGATTGCTGTTTTACAACAGTAAATAATTAATTGCCTTTATTCGCTAACTGCCCACAGGCAGCGTCGATATCTTTTCCACGGCTGCGGCGCAAACGTGCATTCACTTTATTTTTCTCCAGGTATTTCATGAATGATTCCGTTCTTTCCTCTGTCGGTTTTGAGAATTGAGCGAACTCGATCGGATTGTATTCTATGATATTGACAAGGTCTGCGGGAACCTGCCGGTAAATTTTGATCAACTCATCGGCATCTTTCAGGCTATCATTGAAATCATTGAAAAGTATATATTCAAAGCTGATCTCATTCTTTGTCTGTTTATAAAAATAATTGAGCGCTTCGATGAGTAACTTGATATTATTCGTATCGTTGATCGGCATGATCTCATGGCGCTTCGAATCATTGGCAGCGTGAAGGGATAGGGCGAGTTTAAACTTTACCTTATCATCGCCCAATTGCTTTATCATCTTCGCGACGCCTGCTGTCGATACAGTGATCCTTCTCGGGCTCATTCCTAATCCGTCGGGTGAAGAGATCCGATCAATGGCTTTCAGTACATTTTTATAGTTCAGCAATGGTTCACCCATGCCCATGAAAACGATATTGGTCAATTTTTTTCCGTAGATCTTTTCACATTGCTGGTTGATGATCACGACTTCGTCATAGATCTCATCAAATTCAAGATTGCGTTCCCGCTCCATATAGCCTGTTGCACAAAATTTACAACTCAGGCTGCAGCCAATTTGCGAGGAAACGCAGGCGGTAAATCTCGACTCCGTAGGTATTAAAACACCTTCTACCAAATGTCCATCCCAGGTTTTAAAACGGGTCTTGACCGTACCGTCAGCGCTGTGCTGCGTCGTGTCAACCGTTAGCGCAGGTAGTGTAAAATTCTCTCCCAATTGCTGGCGAAGTTGTTTGCTCAGGTTGGTCATGTCAGCAAAACTCAGGGCCCCTTTTTGCCAGATCCATTCATAAGCTTGTTTGGCCCGAAATTTCTTTTCTCCGACACTTTCAAAATACTGTTCGAGTTCTTCCAGCTTCAGATGCCGGATATTTTTTTGCGCTGTTTTAAGCATTCGGCAAAGATACCATTGATTGAAGGATTTCGTTGTTTTCACAGATATTTGAAGTAGTTAAACAGATACCTGATGAAAGAAGTATTCATAGTAGATACTATCCGCACGCCTATCGCAAAATACGGCGGGGCTCTAAGTTCAGTGCGTCCCGATGACCTTTTGGCTCATGTTGTAAGATCGCTGGTCGAAAGAAATCCTTCCATTGACGTAAATGCGATTGAGGATGTGATTGCAGGAGATGCTAACCAGTCGGGTGAAGATAACCGCAATGTTGCAAGAATGGCCGCCCTGCTCGCAGGTTTGCCGGTGACAGTAGCAGGCAATACGGTGAATCGTTTATGTGCATCCGGTCTGCAGGCGATCATGGACGCCGCAAGGCAGATCATGTGTGGCGATGCTGAATTGGTTATTGCAGGTGGAGTAGAAAGTATGACGCGGGCGCCGTTTGTTATGGCGAAGGCAAATTCTTCATTCCAGAGAAATGCGGAAATATATGACACGACCCTCGGCTGGCGGTTTATCAATAAAAAGTTGGCAGAAGCTTATTATCCCTTTTCCATGGGTGAGACAGCAGAAAACGTGGCAAAGCAATGGAAAGTTTCAAGGGAACAACAGGATGAATTTGCCATGGTATCTCAACAAAAATATTTTGCTGCACTAGAAGCAGGTAAGTGGAAAGATGAAATAGTGAACGTTGAAATAAAAAATGACAAGAATGAAACGGTTCTTTTTGAAACGGATGAACATCCGCGAAGGACTTCATTAGAAAAATTAGCATCATTGAAACCGGCGTTTGCAAAAGATGGAACAGTGACAGCAGGAAACTCTTCAGGAATAAATGATGGAGCCGCCGCCATGTTACTGGCAAGTGAAGATGCCGTGAAAAAATTTGGATTAAAACCAATGGCGAAGATCGTCGCTATGGCCGTAGCCGGTGTTGATCCTGCTATCATGGGCATTGGACCTGTGCCGGCAACACAAAAGGCTTTGCAACGAGCCAGTCTGAAAATGGAGGATATTAATTTGATAGAATTGAATGAAGCCTTTGCATCACAATCGCTGGCTTGTATCCATGATCTTTCTCTTGATATAGACAAAGTTAATGCAAATGGGGGCGCCATTGCTCTTGGCCATCCTCTTGGCTGCAGCGGTGTGCGGATCTCAACAACACTTATTCATGAAATGAAACGAAGAAGAGCTAATTATGGAGTCGCTACGATGTGTGTGGGAGTAGGGCAGGGTGCATCTGTGATTTATCAAACCGTCAATCAATAATTTTTTACCGCCTTTTCCGGAAATCTTCTAAAAAAATATTCAAATAAAAAAAGCTACGCTTTAGGCCGCTATTTGCATTTGTCGGCGTGAGTAATTCATGAATGGGAATATTATTCCAGGAGCCAGCTTTTTTAGTTCTGCCGTTTTTATAAATTCCTTACATGAAAAAAATAAATCTTGCCCTTTTCTTTTTTGCTCTCTCAATTTTTTCGTTTTCCCAGACAGTTGACCTGGCATCGCGGAAATTTATTGACCAGAGCATCGATTATTCGAATAATAAAGAATTTGTTTCTTTTCAATATACGGACGTGAAAGGTTCTCCTTATTTTTCGGAAAAGTGGCTCAAAGGAAAGATCTTTTTAGACCAGGTGTGGTCTGATATCCTGGAATTAAAATTTGATCAATGTAATAACTATTTTATTGTAAACTGGCACGACACTGCATTCCATGTCAGTTCTTCGGTAAAACAGATCGTCCTGTACCCGGGGAATGATACCGTAAACGGTTTGGTCTTCAAAAATGGATACACTATAAACGAAAAAATAAATGCAAAGGCATATCTTGAAGTCCTGGCAGAAGGCAGGATGAGTTTTTTGAAATACTGGAAAAAAGAAATAGACGAATACACGCAATACAGTGATGCGACAAAATATAAAAGATTTGAACAAGTGAACAGATACTTTATTTTTGTCAACGGTCAATTCAAGGATGTTACTTTAAATAAAAAGAGTCTCCAGGAAGTTTTGGCGGATAAATGGATACAGGTATCGGAGTATGTCGGAAAATATAAGGTAGATGTGAAGACCGAAACTGGTTGGAAACTTGCGATCGGATATTACAATAGCTTATGATCCTGTTTAAGTAATTTGAGCTCATATGAGAAAACTTATACTTTCCTTAATGGTCTGCCTTAGCTTAATCTCTTTACATGCCCAGGACACTACTCTAAATGAATATGTAGGGAGCTATACGTTTCCCGAGGGTGGGCCCGTCACGACTGTGGATGTGAAGATCGAAAATGGCATCTTGCTCGCCAGCTCGTCGGCCGGTTCTTCCGCGTTGGAGAAGATCTCAAAGGATACCTTCAATCTTGTAGCATACCAGGGAACGGTCTATTTCACCCGCGATAGCTCGAAAAAAGTGAACGGTATTAAAATAGAAGTGCAGGACACAATCATGGAAGGTAAAAAGGAAAGCGTGGATATTGCCATTCTCAATGACTCCAAATATTCTGCCTGGAAAAGGAAATACCGCGTAACTATTTGAATGAAATTTCGGAAAGCCCATTTACCGGTATCTCCTTTTGTTCACCAGTTGCGATATCCTTTATTTTACAAGTATTGTTTTTCATTTCTTCTTCACCGATAATGATCACGAAAGGGATCTTTTTCTTTTCCGCATATTTGAATTGCTTGTCGAACTTTGCGATTTCGTGATATATCTCGCAACGAATATTGTTGGCTCGTAACTGCTCAGCAAGTTCAAACGCTTTTCTGCTTTCTTTTTCCCCAAGGTTAAAAAATAAGACCTGGCTGCCCACGTAAACATCTTCGGGAAAAAGTTTCAGCTCTTCCATTACATCATAGATCCTGTCAACGCCAAACGAAATTCCAACCCCTGGAATATCGGGTAGGCCAAAAAGACCAGTCAGATCATCATACCGGCCGCCTCCACCAATGCTCCCGATCTGCACATCTCTTGCCTTGACCTCGAAAATCATTCCCGTGTAGTAGTTGAGACCTCTTGCTAAAGTCAGATCAATAATGAGTGATGAGTAATGAGTGATGAGTGGGTACCTTAGGATCGTTTCTAACTCTTCAATTCCATTTTTTCCGGAGGCGGTGCTTCCTAAAAGTTCTTTTGCTTTTAAGATCTTCTCATTGTTAGTACCAGCGATGGAAAGATAGTTTTCAATGACTGAAATTTCGTTGAGACTTAGTCCTTTTTGCACCAACTCTTCTTTCACTTTTTCAAGACCGACCTTGTCCAACTTATCAATGGCAATAGTGATGTCAATCATTTTGTCTGTGCCAGTACTCAATTCGGCCAGCGCCATTAAGATTTTCCGGCTGTTGATCTTTATGTCAACAGGAATTTTTAATTGTTCAAAAACAGTAGCGTAGATATTCGCCAACTCCACTTCATTCAGTAACGAAGTACTTCCTACCACATCAGCATCACATTGATAAAACTCCCGGTAGCGGCCTTTTTGCGGCCTGTCGGCTCTCCACACAGGTTGTATTTGGTAGCGCTTAAAAGGAAATGTCAACTGTCCATGGTTCATGGCCACATACCGTGCGAAGGGAATGGTGAGGTCATATTTTAGCGCTCGTTCTGTGATACCTTTTGTGTTTTTCCCTTGCAAGATCTTTTCAAAATCCTCTTTTGCCTGTTTTTCCTTGGATGGACTATCCAGGCCGTTGTTCAGGATCTTAAAGATCAATTTGTCGCCTTCGTCACCATATTTACCCATCAATGTTTCTAAATTCTCCATGGCCGGAGTTTCCAGCGGTTGGAAACCGTATAGCTCAAAGACGTTTTTTATGGTGTTGAAAATGTAGTTGCGTTTTCGCACTATATCCGGTCCAAAATCTCTTGTGCCTTGTGGAATGCTAACGTTAACTTTTGCCATTGTTGTACTGGTTGCTTGTTGCTTGTTCCTTGTACCTTGTTGCTTGTGCCTTTTCGATAATTTTTTCACAAGCTGCATCAATTAGTTTAAATGCTTCATGGTATTCCTCTTCCGGACCGGACCACGGATCCGGCACATCAAGATTTCTGCCGGGATACAATTCATTCATCAACAGATCCACTTTTGAAGGATCAAATTTTTTTCTGGCGATCCGTTTCATATCAAACAAAACGTCTTCGGCAAGAGCATAAATTTTATCGAACTTGTCAAAGTCTTCCGGTACCAATCTCCTCGATCGCTGATTGCAAATATCGATACCGTTCATTCTTGCAACTTTTTGTGATAAGGGATGCGGAGGCTCACCATCGTGATAGCCATTCGTGCCGGCACTTTCTACGCTCCAGCTCAAACCTGCCTTAAAAGCTTTATCCTGCAAGATCGCCTCTGCAAGCGGGCTACGGCAAATGTTTCCAAGGCACACCATTAAAATTTTCATGGGGGCAAAGATAAGATTCAAGGCACAAGGTTCAAGGCACAGGGGTCAAAGCACAAGAATCAAGGTTCAAGAGTCAGTACTTGGTCCTTGGCGCTTGTGCCTTCTATGGATTTCTTTCATAAAGGCATCTCACTCCGAAAGTATAGCCATGACAAACAAAGAAATTTTACATGCCGACTTTCTTGACATTTTGTTTGAGAACCGGAACAAAGCTTATGGAGCGTATGCTCTTCGAAAAAGTTACAACCATCGCCTGCAATGGGCATTGGGGATCTCATTAAGTTTAGTATTTCTTTTATTGGTAAGGCAGAATCATGGGTCCGGGGAGATCATTCCGGAGGATTCCCTACCCGAGGTTACGTTAACTTCGGTTGATCTTCCAAAAGAAAAAATTCCAGAGTCGCCTCATCCCCCGGTGCATTCGCAAGTTGCCCAAATAAAAGATGTAACAATAAAAATCGTCCCGGATGAAATGGTGCCAAAACCAGAGGTCCCAACTATCGATGATTTAAGCGATGCCCTGCCATCCACCATCACCCAGCACGGAACAAGTCCCATCGGCACAGAGGAATTAGGTGTAAAAGAAAATTCTGATGGAAATGCGATCAAGGCGAGCGATCAACCAGAAGTTCATTTCACGAATTCTGAGGCGCAGTTCCCCGGTGGTGTCGGGGCCTTTACTAAATTTTTGACGAAGTATCTTAAAACTCCGGGTGAACTTGCGGATGGTGAGAAGAAAGTTGTGTTGGTTCGCTTTATGGTTGATGCAGATGGAACCATTTCTAAAACCGAGGTCCTTCAAAGTGACGGCGAGGAGTATACGAAAGAAGTGATCAGGGTGCTGTCAAAAATGCCCAAATGGGTACCCGCAATGCAAAACGGCACAAGAGTGGCGACATGGTTCACTCAACCGGTAAGTTTTATCGGTGTTGAATAGTAAATTTTTTTAAATTGCCATCCCTGAAACAGGACAATTATGCCAGACAAGCATGAAGAAAGACGGAGAAAGACAAATGTTTTTCTGCATTCGGTCTATGATTACGCCATGGGAATTCTTTGGCTTGGTTTGGGTGGGTTTTTTCTGTTGTATAAGAAATTTGACATAGACCTGAATTTGGACCCCGTGCTGATAACTATTTTCGGTGTGGCCGCTGTCTTATATGGAGGGTTCAGGCTGTACAGGGGATACAAAAAAAATTACTGAAGCAAACCGGTTTATGATTCGATGGATATATAAGGTCAAAAATGTTTTATTTGTTGTTTTATTTTTTTTATTGAACGGGTGCAAAAGCAGTACGGTTGAACAGCAAAGCGATACCATAGACTCGGGAACCATATACATAAGTGTTGATGAATCTTTCAAGCCCGTGATCGATTCAGAGATCCAGGTGTTCGAAGCATTGCATCCCGAAGCGAAAATTATCCCTACTTATAAGCCCGAGGCCGAGTGTATCAAAGACCTTAAAGTTGATAGCGTCAGGATGGTGATCATTACCAGGAGATATAATCAGCAGGAAGAAGATTTCATGACCGATTCCTTCAAACTGGGACCAAAAAGTTTAGAACTGGCAAGAGATGCAGTTGCTGTTATCGTACATCCTTCATCGCAGGATACCCTTTTTGACATGGGCCAGATATATCAAATACTTACGGGGAAATTTAGTAAAAATTTAATACCCATATTTGACGGTACCCGTGCAACCAGTACGGTTCGTTTTGTCATCGATTCTGTATTACGTGGAGATACCCTGACTCCAAAGACGATGGCCGCAAAAAGCAGCGAAGGAGTTATAGATTATGTCTCAAAAAATCCCGATGCTGTAGGTTTTATAGGGGTCAGCTGGATAGGAAATCATGACGACACAACGCAATTGAGTTTTTTGAAAAAAGTGAAAATGGCCTGGTTGGAAAGCACGGATAAGCCCGGAAGTTTCGTATTGCCCTGGCAGGCAAACATTTATTATCGCCGTTATCCTATGATCCGTGATTTGTTTTACATTTTGAAAGAAAGGAACACAGGGCTTGGCAAAGGGTTTGCAAATTTCTTAAGTGGGGAACAGGGCCAGTTGATCTTTAAAAGAGCCTATTTATGGCCGGCTCAAATGAATTTCAATATCAGGGTCACTAAATTGAATGAATAAAATATATTTACAATTTAAACGGTTCAGCACATGAAAATGATGAAAATTACGATTGCAGTTTTAATTGCAGGTTTGTTGGAGGCAGGCGGCGTAAAGGCGCAAAGCATACAGGAGGGCGTTAATCACTTGTATGCGGAAAGAAACAAAAGTGCAAAAGAAACATTTGAAAAACTGGTGGCGACAAATCCCAATAATCTTGAGGCGGTGTATTGGTTAGGGCAGAGCTACATTGCGATGGAAGACGTGAAGTCCGCAAGAGAGCTTTATTCCAAAACCTTGCAGGCAAATGGCAATGCACCACTCATATTGGTTGGCATGGGACATGTGAATCTGATCGATGGAAAAAAAGACGAGGCAAGACAGATGTTCGAGACCGCTATCAATTTAAGCACAGGTAAAAAAGGAGCTGATGTTGGAGTTTTAAATGCCATCGGTCACGCCAATGTGGATGCAAAAGATGGAGATGTAGCTTACGCTCTTGATAAATTAAAACAGGCTGCACAAAAGGATCCTAAGAATGCGGATGTATTTTTAAACCTTGGCGATGCCTATCGTAAAGCACATGAAGGTGGAGATGCTGTAACGAATTACGACATGGCTGCTTCGGCTAATCCAGCTTTGGCAAGGCCTGTTTACAGGAAGGCCATGGTCTACTATACGCAAAAGAACTGGGAGCTTGTCACTGATCTTTTAAAGAAAGCGATCACTGTCGACCCCAAATTTGCTCCCGCCTATTATGAATTGTATTATTATTACCTGGGCAAACTTGATTTTAATACTGCACAGGATTATGCCAACAAATTTATTGCAAACACAGAGCAGGATCCGCAGAATGATTACTTAGTTGCCCAGACCTGCTTTGCTAAAAAAGACTTTGAGTGTACAATTAACACGAGCAAAGGAATTATTTCAAAGGCGGGCGAACAGACCAAACCCCGAACTTACAAGTTGCTGGCCTATGGCTACGTTGGAAAAGGTGATACCGCGAGTGCAAAGCAATACATCGATCAATATTTTGCTAAAGCAAAAGAAGAGGATATCATTCCACAAGACTATGTTTTGAGAGGACAGATCTATGGCACTTCCGATCCTAACATTGTGTATGAAAGCTATGTTAAGGCTACTCAAATGGATTCGGTGTACGAGTCAAAAATGAAAACAATACAGGAAGGAATTGATTGGGCCAAAGGCAGGAATGATAAGATCATGGAAGGTAAGTTGAGGATGTTGCAGTCTGCAAGTAAAAAAACGCCCAATCCTGCCGATGCGTTCTTTACCGGTTTGGCCTTTTACCAGGGGGCAGACTACAAGACCGCTGATAGCCTGTTCAAACTTTACATCGCTTCATTCCCCGACAGTTTATATGGACACTACTATGATGCGAGAGCTAACCTTGCGTTGGATACAACATTAGCTGTAGAGCCTTACGTCACAAACATGGTAAATGGATTCAGAAGAACATTAGAGATAGCTGCGAACAATAAAGACAAATTTAAAAACCAGGCAGTGGCATCGAGCCAATTCCTTGCTGCGATCTATAATAACACCAAAAAAGACCGGGATTCTGCTATCTATTTTCTGCAAAAAGGACTTGAGTTCGATCCTACCAATCCGGCCCTTTCGGGTTTCCTGAAAGAATTACAAAAACCTACAGGTAAACCGACAAAAGGTAACTCGGGAGGTCAACCGACAGGTTCAACAAAATCGAATGCTGCAGTAACAAAAGAACGCCCGTAGCAAAATGTAATTATTATTTCATTTATACAAGATCCTCTGCCAAAAAGCGGAGGATTTCTTTTTATCACGAATTACACGAATTACCACCAATGATGGCTCGGAGACTGAATGATTAATTCGACGAGGTTTTATCCGGGGAGTGCAATTAGTGAAATTCGAGTCTTATCAAAATTCGTGTAATTCGTGTCGCTATCTTATTTTTGCGGACTGTGAATTCATTCATGAATTATTTACTACAGGTGAATACGAATACTGCCGGCTCATATCTGCCGGTGGTTATCCAAATAATTTTTGCCGCAGGTCTTGTTGCCTTCCTGATGTTTGTTACTCATTTGCTGGGACCGAAAAGAAAAACCACTGATAAATTGGAAAATTTTGCCAGTGGAATTGAATCGCATGGAGATGCCCGGCAACCCATGGCCATCAAATATTTTTTAGTTGCCATATTATTCGTGTTGTTTGATGTTGAGGTCATCTTCTTTTACCCTTATGCTGTGAATTTCAAAAATCTTGGCTGGAGCGGTTTTTGGGCTGTAATGATATTTGTAGCCTTTTTCCTGTGCGGGTTTATTTATATCATAAAAAAAGGAGCGTTGAAGTGGGAAGATTAAGGATTTATGAATTACGATTTCTGATTTTGGATTTAGCGAAAAACAATAGTGCTCTCGGGGTGTTATAAATCTGCAATCACAAATCTAAAATCTAAAATTTTTATGGATCGTCCGGTTTCATATAACATAACTCAAAAGCCTTTAGAAAAAGACATCAGCATGGCCGACATGCCTGAAGGTTCAATGGGGGAAGGTTTTTTTGCAACTTCATTTGATAAAGTGATCGGTCTCGCAAGAAAGAATTCTATCTGGCCATTACCATTTGCCACTTCGTGTTGTGGTATTGAATTTATGGCAACGATGGGTTCACATTATGATCTTGCCAGGTTTGGGAGTGAAAGGGTTGGTTTTTCACCGCGGCAAACCGACCTATTGATGGTCATGGGTACGATTGCAAAAAAAATGGGGCCGGTTGTTAAGCAGGTTTATTTACAAATGGCAGAGCCTCGTTGGGTAATGGCTGTTGGAGCGTGTGCAAGCAGCGGTGGTATTTTTGACACATACAGTGTGCTCCAGGGGATCGACCAGGTGGTGCCCGTGGATGTGTATGTTCCCGGTTGCCCACCAAGACCAGAGGCAATTATTGATGGAATAATCAGGATACAGGACCTGGTAGGTAAAGAAAGTTTGAGAAGAAGAAACAGCCCCCAGTATAAAGGCTTGCTGGAGAGTTATGGAATACAGTAGGTAAATAGCAAGAAACAAATTTCAAATCTCAAACCATGGAATTTGGAATTTGAAGTTTGTAATTTGGAATTTTTTGTATGCCCTTGACTAACGAACATATAAAACAAAAGCTTGTTGAAAAATTTGGAGAGCAGGTAAACAATTTTTCAGAGCCGTATGCCTTTCTTACGTTTGAGGCACCAAAAGAACTAAATCTTAAGGTGCTTAATTTTTTATATGATGATCCGGAATTAAAATTCAGATTTCTTACCACTTTGTGCGCGGTACATTATCCTGAACAGAAGGGAAGAGAACTTGCTGTCGTGTATCACTTGCATAACCTCGAAGATAATGCCAGGCTGAGATTTAAAATTTTCACCGACATCAATCAACCCGATATTTATACAGCCACAGGCTTATTTTCAGCGGCGAACTGGCTGGAACGCGAAACATATGATTTTTACGGCGTGAACTTTATTGGTCATCCGAATTTAAAAAGAATATTGAACGTTGATGAGATGGATTATTTTCCAATGAGGAAAGAGTATCCGCTTGAAGATTCAACACGCATTGATAAAGATGATGAAATGTTTGGACGCGGCGGCACATTGGGATATGGAACTGAAAAAACAACTTATGGTACAATTGCAGAGGAAGAGAAACATGATGAAGGGAACCCGGTGTTGTAGATGACAGTTAGGCCGATGATACTCCGAAGGAGCCTAATCTAAATAGCAACAGGTAAAGCCGCTGATGCGGGACAAGCTGTACAAGTGAGTGACACAACCGAAGCAAAATAGAATTACAAAAGTCAGGTAACAAAAAATGTCAACTGTAGCAGAACCACATATTCGATTACCGGAAGGAAGTATTGAAAAAACGACCACCACTCTAAACCTGGGTCCTACTCACCCGGCCACGCATGGCGTGTTTCAGAATATCATTGAGCTGGATGGAGAAAGAGTTGTGTCAGCGGATCAAACCATCGGGTATATACACCGTGCATTTGAAAAAATTGCGGAGCGAAGGCCGCTTTACCAGATCACACCTCTTACTGATCGACTTAACTACTGTTCATCACCGATAAATAATATTGGCTGGCATACAACCTGCGAAAAATTGCTGGGAGTAAAAACTCCGAAGCGTGTCGATTATCTCCGCATCATTATCATGGAGCTGGCAAGGATCGGTGACCATCTCATTTGCAACTCTATCGTTGGCGTCGATAGCGGGGCTTATACCGGTTTCTTGTACCTGATGCAATACCGGGAACTGATCTATGAGATCTGGGAAGAGGTTTGCGGGTCGAGATTGACAACAAACATCGGACGTATTGGCGGCTTTGAAAGAAATTTCAATGATATCGCTTTTCAAAAGCTTGATAAATTCTTGAAAGAATACCCAAGAGTTTTGAAAGAGTTTGAAAACCTTTTTGTGCGTAACCGGATTTTTATGGATCGTACAATCGGTGTAGGTCCCATCAGCGCGGAAAGAGCTTTGAATTATGGATTCAGCGGTCCAAATCTAAGGGCTGCCGGCGTAGACTATGATGTTCGGGTTCACAATCCTTATTGCAGCTACGAAGAGTTTGATTTTAAAGTCCCGGTTGGAACAACAGGTGATTGTTATGATCGCTTTTTGGTTCGTGAAGAAGAAATGTGGCAATCATTGAGCCTCATCGAACAGGCCTATCAAAAAGTGCAGGAATTCAAAGGAGAGGAAGCCGAAGTTTATCATGCAGATGTACCAGAGTACTATTTGCCACCAAAAGAAGATGTGTACACAAAAATGGAAGCATTGATCTGGCATTTCAAGATCATCATGGGTGAAATTGATATGCCCGCCGGCGAGGTTTATCACTCGGTAGAAGGTGGAAATGGTGAGCTGGGATTTTATTTGATCAGTGACGGTGGAAGAGCGCCGTATCGTTTACATTTTCGCAGGCCTTGCTTTATTTATTACCAGGCATTCGAAGAATTGGTAAAAGGTCAGATGTTGAGTGATGCTATTATATTGATGAGTAGCCTTAATTTGATTGCGGGGGAAATGGACTCATAAATTTCAGATTTCAGATTTCGGATTTTAGATTTAAATCCGCAATCTTAAATCCAAAATCTAAAAATTGATGTTGAAATTCTCAGACGATAAATTAAAACAGGTTGATGAGCTCATCTCACATTACCCGGAAGGGAAGCAGAAGAGCGCTATCCTTCCCGTTCTTCATTTGGCTCAACAGGAATTTGGTGGTTGGCTGGATGTGCCCGTAATGGATTATGTCGCCTCTTTATTAAAGATAGAACCGATCGAAGTGTACGAGGTCGCGACGTTTTACAGCATGTACAATCTAAAACCTGTTGGTCGATACATGTTCGAGGTTTGTCAAACCGGGCCATGCATGATCAACGGAAGTGATGCTATTATAAAATATATCGGGGAAAAACTCGGGATCAAACCTGGTGAAACAACCAAAGATGGAATGTTCACTTTAAAAACAGTTGAATGTTTGGGTGCTTGTGGGTACGCTCCGATGATGCAATTGGGAAAAACATACAGGGAACATTTAACGAAAGAAAAGGTGGACCAGGTCATTGAGGAGTGCAGGAACAACGCCGCAAAAAATAATTAAAATATGAAAAGAATCTTATTACTCCTGTTTGCGTTCAGTTTTGTTGTGGCAAATGCACAAACCGAAGAGGAAAAATTGACCACGGCGTTAAAGGAATTTCACCAGGCACTGGTGAATAAAAATACCGCTTCTATCAATCAGCAAACTGATAAGGCGTTGAGCTATGGACATAGTAATGGATTTGTGGAGACAAAGGCCGACATGATAAAGAATCTGGAAACAGGGTTCCTGGTGTATCACAGCTTTCAGGAAGACAGTTTGAAAATAAGTATGGATGAGTCAGTGGCAAACGTCAGGTTTACAGCTGATATCAAAGCCACAATGAACAGCAATGATACAAACGTGCATTTAAAAGTACTGGAAGTATGGGTAAAGAAAGGTAAACGCTGGATGCTGTTTGCAAGGCAGGCTGTGAGGTAAAATCAAACGTGAAACTTGAAATATGAATCGTCAAGGTTACGACGTACGAAATTTTGTGTTAACAAATGAGACACAAAAGAATGATAACGGGCAGTTTTGTTTTGGGCTTGCATTTTTTCTGTTATTGTCAAACAGGATGGCAGGGAAATTATTGGATTGATCAAAGCTATCCCAAAAAAATGCCGGATGAAATGAGAAAAGATATATGGAGTAAGCTGGAGATTGCGGAAAATAAATTGAATGATAAGTTGGCCTGGAAATATTCAAGTAAACATTTTTTACATTTTTGTGAGATGAGTGGGTACGCAAGCGGTACTGAAGATTCCCTGGCCCTGTTTTTTGAAAAATACGATAGTTGTAGTTATGCCGGGGAGACTACTCCAGGTTCAACGACGCCCTACCTGATCTTGAAAAGGAAAAATGAAAAATATTTTGTTTGTGAAGCCCAGGTAAACGAAAAACGATATGCTTTAGTTACGAAACAAAAAACAGAATAAGAGCTAAAGGACAATGGCTAGAAAACTTTTATTAGACAAGGTAAATATTGATGGGATCCGGTATTACGATGTATACCTGAAAAATGGTGGCTATGCGGCAGCAGACAAAGCCTTTAAGATGAGTCCCGACCAGGTCACTGAGGAAGTAAAGAAAAGTGGCTTGCGTGGGCGCGGTGGTGCCGGTTTTCCAACGGGAATGAAATGGGGTTTTTTAGCGAAGCCCGAAGGAGTGCCTCGTTATCTTGTTTGCAATGCTGATGAATCAGAGCCGGGCACCTTCAAGGATCGTTATCTAATGGAGTTCATTCCTCATTTACTGATCGAAGGATTGATCATTTCGTCTTACGCTATTGGAAGTAATCGCACATATATATACATACGCGGCGAATTTGCATGGATCGTTGATATTTTGAACCAGGCCATCGCGGAAGCAAAAAATAATGGCTGGCTTGGAAAAAATATTTTAGGATCCGGGTTTGATTGTGAGATATATGTTCACCGTGGCGCCGGCGCTTATATCTGCGGTGAAGAAACTTCATTAATTGAATCACTGGAAGGCAAAAGAGGGTATCCAAGAATTAAACCACCGTTCCCTGCTGTGAAAGGTTTGTGGGATTGCCCAACTGTAGTGAACAACGTGGAAACGCTTGCAGCGGTCGTACCCATTATTAATATCGGTGGTGAAGAGTATGCAAAAATTGGGATCGGGAAATCTACGGGTACAAAATTGATCTCGGCTTGTGGCAATATCAGAAAGCCCGGCGTATACGAGCTCGAAATGAATATTTCCGTTGAAGAGTTTATTTATAGTGATGAATACTGTGGAGGCATTGCAAAGGGAAGAAAGTTGAAAGCATGCATTCCGGGTGGCTCATCGGTTCCTATCCTTCCCGCTAATCTTTTATTGAAAACAGCGAAAGGTGAAACGAGAATGATGACGTATGAAAGTTTAGCCGACGGTGGTTTTCAAAAAGGTTCCATGATGGGAAGTGGTGGATTTATTGTGCTGGACGAAGATCAATGTGTCGTTAAAAATACATTGACCTTAGCAAGATTTTATCGCCATGAAAGCTGCGGACAATGCTCGCCTTGCAGAGAAGGAACAGGTTGGATGGAGAAAATATTGAACAATATCGAATATGGAAAAGGAAAGATGAGTGATATCGATCTGCTCTGGGATATTCAAAGCAGGATCGAAGGAAATACAATTTGTCCTTTGGGTGATGCAGCAGCGTGGCCTGTTGCGGCGGCAATAAGACATTTCAGGGATGAATTTGAATGGCACGTATATGATCCGCAGGAGGCACAAAGAAGAAATTATGGTTTGGCGAATTACGCGAAACCGTTGGAGGTTGTTGCCCCCATCCCCTAAAGGGGTGTTTGGGGTACTTTTAAATTGATGGATAGTTCTTTATTTTTTTAGTTGAGTGATAATGTAGCCAACGGCAGTAGCTTTATCAACTTTCGTTGCGTCGCACACTTCAACTTCAAAATATTTGTTGAACAGATAAATAGATAATGTTTCATTTTAAATGAATGTTCAAAAATTCCCCTTTAGGGGATAGGGTATGCCGGACGAAAAAAAATTATTTAAAGTAACAATCGACAACATCACCATCGAAGTGGAGCCGGGAACAACTATACTCCAGGCTGCGCGGAAAATCGGGGGTGATGTAGTACCGCCTGCGATGTGCTATTACAGCAAATTAAAAGGCAGCGGAGGTAAATGCCGTACGTGTTTAGTTCGTGTCGCAGCGGGTTCAACTGCCGATCCGCGACCAATGCCCAAGCTGGTAGCGAGTTGCAGAACGAATGTGATGGATGGAATGATAGTGGAAAGCATGACCAATAATGCAGTACTCGATGCAAGAAAGGCCGTCGTAGAATTTTTATTGATCAATCATCCCCTGGATTGTCCGGTTTGTGACCAGGCCGGTGAGTGTGATCTGCAGGACCTGAGCTATGACCACGGTCGTGAAGGAACGAGATACGAATTCAAGAGGAGAACGTTTGAAAGACATAACCTCGGTCCTTATATTCAATTGCACATGACGAGATGCATTCTTTGCTTCCGTTGCGTATATGCGGCAGATCAATTGACGAATAAAAGAGTTCACGGAATTTTAGATCGCGGTGATCACTCCGAGATTGCTACATACATAGAGAAATCTTTGGATAATGATTTTATCGGGAATGTGATCGATGTTTGCCCGGTTGGCGCATTAACTGACAGAACGTTTCGGTTTAAGAATCGTGTGTGGTTTACCAAGCCTGTTGATGCGCATCGCAATTGTCCAAAATGCAGCGGTAAGGTTCGTTTGTGGATGCGCGGAGATGAAGTGTTAAGAGTAACGGCACGGAAAGACGAATGGGGTGAAGTGGAAGAGTTTATTTGCAATGAATGCCGGTTTGAAAAAAAGAAAGGAACAGACTGGATCATCGAGGGCCCTACGAAAGTGGCTCGTCATTCTGTAGTATCCGCCGGCCATTATGTGGGAGTCAAGAAACCACACGAGGCACTTCCCGAAGTAATGGGCGGACGTAAACCTAAGTTGGTTTTTGACATTCACAGCGTGAGTGACGTGAATGAGGCGGAAGTGGACCTGAGTTTACTTCCAGGTCCAGCAACAAGCGACACTTTCGATGGTAATCCAAATGCATATGGAAACAATGTAACCGATGTAAAACTTGGAAAAGGATCGAATGTGAAAGGAACTGATTCGACGAATCCGAATACGCCTTAGATTCCTTGCTATGCTCGGAATGACAAAAAAATAAAACGTGAAATGATTCATTTATTGGCTTTAGACGGGTGGTATATTTTGGAAAAGTTCCTATTGGTGGGTTTTGTTGTCTCACTCTCGCTTTTAGTTGCTATGTACACGACATATGCTGAAAGGAAGATCGCCGCGTTTTTGCAGGATCGCAGGGGGCCCAATCGCGCTGGTCCATTTGGCATATTACAGCCACTCGCTGACGGTGGTAAATTATTCTTTAAAGAAGAGATCATTCCGCTGGCCTCATCAAAGTTTTTATTTATCCTGGGTCCTTCACTGGCGATGCTGACGGCCATGCTTACGAGTGCAGTGATCCCCTGGGGCACTCCGCTCCAGATAAAAGGACGCGACGTGCCTTTACAAATTGCGGACTTGAACATCGGGATACTTTACATTTTTGGTGTGGTGAGCCTGGGGGTATACGGGATCATGATCGGTGGATGGGCATCGAACAATAAATTTTCATTACTGGCTGCAGTGCGCGGCGCTTCGCAAATGATCTCTTACGAACTGGCAATGGGTTTGGCACTGATCGCCCTGCTGATGATGACAGGCTCCTTGCAAATGAGTGTGATCGTCAACAACCAGGTTCAACATGGATGGCATGTTGTCTATCAGCCATTGGGATTTTTAATATTTTTTATTTGCGCCCTGGCCGAATGCAATCGCACGCCATTTGACCTCGCAGAGGCAGAGAATGAATTAAATTTCGGGTATCACCAGGAATACTCATCCATGAAGCTTGGTCTTTATTTGTTTGCTGAATATGTAAACATGTTTATCAGTGGTGCGGTGATGTCAACTTTATTTTTTGGCGGCTACGATATTCCGTTTGTGAATGAAGCAAGCTGGGGTTTGTCACCAAATCTTTTGGCCATTATCGGATTTGTTGTGTTGCTGGGCAAATCATTTTTCTTTTTGTTTTTGTTCATCTGGATACGGTGGACCATCCCGCGTTTCCGGTATGATCAATTGATGAACCTCGGCTGGAAGAAATTAATTCCGCTGGCATTGATCAATATGATCGTAACGGCGGTGGTGATGTTGTTGAGGAAGTAATGAATGATGAGTAATCAGTAATGAGTAATGAGTGTGCGGGTGGGTTCGGGTTGCATGATATCTTGAATTGCCCCGGGGGCAAAATGTAAATAGCAACGGGCTTCAGTCCGTTGAAAAGAAAAAAGAAGAATTTATGGAACTCCGAAGGAGTTCAATTTAGATGAATAGGATTACCGAACGCGCAAGTGAGTGACACAACGGAAGCGAAATAGAATTGTTTAGTTGGCTACATAAAATATATTTGCGAAATTTTTAAATAGACAATTGTCGCGTACAAAATGCAATTAACACAAAGAGCAAAACAGGTAGATCGACGACCGATGAACCAGTGGGAGAAACTATACCTGCCCGCCGTGTTGAAAGGAATGTTTATCACGCTGAGTCATTTATTCAAAAAGAAAGTGACCATTCAATACCCTGAGCAGAAACGAAGTTTTCCGAAGGTCTTTCGTGGATTGCAAATATTGAATCGTGACGAAGAGGGACGCGAACGTTGTACTGCGTGCGGTTTGTGTGCCGTTGCCTGCCCGGCTGAGGCAATTACCATGGAAGCTGCAGAGAGACAACCGGGCGAAGAACATTTGTATCGTGAGGAAAAATATGCGGCGAAATATGAGATCAATATGCTGCGCTGTATTTTTTGTGGATTTTGCGAAGAGGCATGTCCGAAGGATGCGATCTATTTATCAGAAACCTTTACACCATCAAATTATTCGAGGGCGGGATTCATTTATAAAAAAGAAGATCTGTTAATACCTGATCCGAAAGAAGACCCTGAAGGTTATCAAAAGGCGTTAGGTCACCGGGCTAAAAAAATTAATAATGAATAATTATTAATAATTGCTGAGAGAAATGACTATTACACAAATACTATTCTGGCTTTTATCTGCATTGACTGTATTCAGCGCGTTGATGGTGGTGGTGAGTAGAAATCCCGTTCACAGTGTTCTCTGGCTCATCTTTACTTTCTTTTGTATTTCGGGTCACTATATTTTGCTGAATGCGCAATTTCTTTTTATCGTAAATATCATTGTCTATGCCGGAGCCATTATGGTGTTGTTCTTATTTGTCATCATGCTTATGAATTTGAATGAAAGCTCGGAACCGAAAAAGAATCGTTGGTTAAGAATGGCAGGAGTTGTGGCTGGTGGATGCCTGCTGCTGGTCTTCGTTGCCGCCTTGAAAAATATTGACATAAAAAAAGAGATCGCTGAAACAAATACCGGTGATATTGGATTGATAGAAAATCTCGGAAAGGCTTTGTTCAATGAATACGTCGTTCCGTTTGAGATAAGCAGTATTTTATTTTTAAGTGCAATGGTGGGAACGGTAGTGATCGGAAAGAAAGAATAGGAGGCCTCCCCAACCCCTCCGGTGGAGGGGCTTTAGACGCCTCACGAACGATTATGTTCTTTATAAAAAATGAATTTTCAAAACCCTCCCCCACCGGGGGAGTTGGAGGAGGCCCATGCCTGTAAACTATTACATATTTCTATCGATAGCATTGTTTGTGATCGGGATCATTGGGGTTCTGACACGCCGCAATGCCATTATTATTTTTATGTGCATCGAGTTAATGCTGAATGCGGTGAATTTAATGCTTGTTGCTTTTTCGAAGATGCATCACCTCGCAAATGTCGCCAAAGACGCTACCGCGGGAATAGATGGACAACTCTTTGTTTTCTTTATTATGGTGGTGGCTGCTGCAGAAGTGAGTGTAGGCCTGGCGATCATTGTGATGATGTACAGGAATATTCATTCAGTCGATGTAAACTTTTTGAACAGGTTGAAACATTAATTGATAAGACGATATCTTTTTTTATGAAAGTGTTTTTAGGACTTATTGTTTTATGGCCACTCGCGGGTTTTCTTATCAATGGATTGGGAAGACGGATCAGGAGCAAAAAAGTGATCGCTTACCACGCATGCGGACAGATATTGGCTTCCTTCGTCACGAGCCTTTTTGTTTTTTGGTTGGTCAAAGAAAACGGCGCACAGGTTGTAACTTATTTTGATTTTATTTCCGTCCGCTCACTGCATGTTTCATTCGCTTTTCAAATAGATCAGCTTTCGGCTATTTTTCTTTTGATCATTACAGGAGTTGGCTTTCTTATTCATGTCTATTCCACTTCTTACATGAAAGATGAAAGCAATGAACATTACGGGCGTTATTTTTCCTATCTCAATTTATTTATCTTCTCAATGCTGATCCTTGTGTTGGGTGCCAATTACATCATCATGTTCATTGGTTGGGAAGGAGTGGGCCTTTGTTCTTATTTGCTCATCGGCTACTGGTTTAAGAATACAGAATACAATAAGGCCGCGAACAAGGCATTTATCATGAACCGGATCGGGGATCTTGGTTTTCTGATTGCTATCTTCTGGATCATCGCAAAAGTGGGCAACACAAATTTTGCCGACGTATTCGCAAATACAAATAGTTTCAGCTCTTCCGATATAACTATGATCACCCTGTTGCTTTTTGTTGGTGCGACCGGGAAGAGTGCACAGATCCCACTCTATACATGGTTACCCGATGCAATGGCTGGTCCCACTCCGGTGTCTGCCCTTATCCATGCAGCTACGATGGTAACTGCAGGTATTTATATGGTCGCGAGAAGTAACGCTTTGTACTCTTTGTCCGAATTGTCGATGAATGTCGTGGCGATCGTTGGCTTAGCGACATCGATCCTTGCAGCAACCATTGCGCTGAAACAAAATGATATTAAAAAAGTATTGGCTTATTCTACCGTCAGCCAGCTTGGCTATATGTTCCTTGCACTTGGTGTGGGTGCATACTCTACCGGGGTGTTTCATGTAATGACTCATGCCTTCTTTAAGGCTCTCTTGTTTCTTGGAGCCGGCAGTGTGATCCATGCCATGGGTGGCGAGCAAGACATCCGTAAAATGGGGGGATTAAATAGATTGAAGATCACTTCCATTACTTTTTTAATTGGATGTATTGCTATTGCTGGTATTCCTCCTTTCTCGGGCTTCTTCTCAAAAGATGCGATCTTATTAGCGGCTTTTGAACACAACAAAACCTTGTATGCAGTGGCCTTGTTTGGCGCGATGCTCACTGCTTATTATATGTTTCGTTTATTTTTTCTCACATTCACCGGTAAATTCAGGGGAACCGAAGAACAAGAACATCATTTGCATGAAAGCCCGCCGGCGATGACGATTGTGCTGGTCATTCTTGCTTTACTTTCTATTGCCGGTGGTTTTATTGGTATTCCGGATGTAATCATGAAGGGCGGTGATAAGTTGACTGAATTCTTGTCACCCGTTATCCCTGTGAAAGTGGAAACGGCTGTTTCATCTTCCACCGAGTTTTCATTAATGGCATTATCAACAGGATTGGTGATTGTTGCCATTATTGCTGCCTGGTTACGCTTTCGAAAGCATGAGTTCAAGCCTTCAAAAGGTCTTGGAAAAGTTCTGGAAAATAAATGGTACGTGGATGAATTCTACGATGCAATTATTGTAAAGCCGTTGAATAAATTCGGTGAAATATTAAATGAAGGTTTGGAAAAATCGGGTATCGACGCATTGGTAAATGGAATTGGAAGAGCTGTGCAATATGGCGGGCGACAATTACGGTGGTTACAAAGCGGCCAGGTGGGGAGTTATGTATTGCTGATGGTCGTGAGCATTGTTTTGTTTTTTGTGTTGCAGTTTTTTTTGAGAAAGTGAGATCGTGAATCGTCAATCGTGACTTTTCTCACGATTCACGTCTCACGATTCGCGAAAAAGTTAGATAAATTTTATCAAGGCTTCTTTATGATTCCTGTATTCTTATTGGTAATCCCTCTGGTGAGCGGTCTCGCTGCATTCTTTTTTAAGGATGGAAAGACGGTTCGTGCCTGGGCCTTATTTTCTTCATTGATCACATTGACCGGTTCGATACTTGGCCTGACGGTTTTTAAGGATCCGTCATACCAGCAGTTTCACGCAAACTGGATCAGCAGTATCAACACAAGTTTTTCAGTAAGGCTTGACGGGATGGGACAGATACTTTGCCTTCTTAATGCCGTTTCTTTTCCATTAGTATTCATTTCCACCTGGAATAGCACATATAAAAAACCGAATAACTTTTTTGGATTGATGTTATTGATGCAGGTCGGTTTAATGGGCGTATTCGTTTCCATGGATGCCTTGTTATTTTATTTCTTTTGGGAGTTGGCATTGATACCTGCTTATTTCCTGTGCTCACAATGGGGTGGTGAAAGAAGAATTGCAGTTACTTTCAAATTTTTTATTTACACTTTCACCGGATCTATATTGATGCTGGTGGCCATAATTTATATATACCTGCAAACACCCGATCATTCTTTTGACATCACAGCGTTTTATAATTCTGCCGCAAAGGGTCATGCCGAATCCTGGCTATTCTGGATGATGTTCATAGCATTCGCCATTAAGATGCCTATATGGCCTTTCCATACATGGCAGCCTGATACCTATGAACAATCTCCGACTGCCGTCACGATGATATTGAGCGGCGTAATGGTAAAGATGGGAGTCCTTGGCATGATCCGCTGGCTGATACCTGTTCTGAATATTTCATTTTATCAATGGGGTGATACAGTTACGACATTGGCTGTAACCGGAATGCTTTATGCTTCATTGATCGCCATCCAGCAGGACGATCTGAAACGGTTAGTGGCTTACTCATCGATCGCCCATATCGGTTTAATGTGTGCCAGTCTTTTTGCACAAACTCACAGCGGCATCCAGGGAGTAATGATCCAGATGTTCAATCACGGAATTAATATCATTGGTTTGTGGATCGTCATCGAATTGATCGAGCGGCAGTTTGGGACCAGAAAGATCTCCCAGCTGGGCGGATTGGCTCAACGATCACCAGCAATGGCAATATTGCTCGTAGTGGTTGCGCTGGCCAACATTGGGTTACCTCTTACAAATGGATTTATTGGCGAGTTTCTTATGTTCAACGGGATCTTTGCATCCACCGTCACGAAATATTATATAGTGTTCACGGTATTGGCAGGTATCACCATCATTCTCGCTGCGGTTTATACATTGAATATGATCCGCAAAGTTTTTTATGGTGAAACGAATTCATTAACAGCGGCGGGATACTCACTAAGGCTCAATGAAACAGCAGCCCTCGTAATCGTCGTTGCGCTTGTATTTGTGATCGGCTTGTATCCGAAAATATTTTTAGAAATAAGCAAGGAAACATCGGAATTCATTTTGCAAAAAGCATATTATCCTGGAGGGAGAGGCTAATGAACGCGCTACTATTAACGGCGATCTTCGGAGTGATCATGATGTTCAGCAGTTTCCTGCTAAAAAGTAAATCTGCTATCCGTGGCCTGGCTATTACCGGGTTGATCATTGTCGTGATTGCGAACATTCTCGAAATGTCGGGAATGGTTTTTTTTAAGATCGACACGAAGGGTATGCTTGGTTTCGACAGGTTTGCTCTTTTATTCAACACCATCGTTTTTTTAAGCACCCTCGTTTACTTCCTCTTGTCGGCGCGGGACATGGAAAAGGTTGGGATCAATTACAGTGAATATTTTTCATTGATATTCTTTGTCCTTTGCGGAATTACTTTATCTTCTTCTTTTCGCTCCTTGCTGATGCTTTTTCTTGGAATTGAGATCATTTCGATTCCGCTATACATTTTAACTGGCAGTGACAAACGAAACTTGAAAAGCAATGAAGCGTCCCTGAAATATTTCTTATTGGGAGCATTCTCTACCGGTCTGATGCTAATGGGAATTGCACTGATCTATGGAGCATCGGGAACGTTCAGTACAGTGGTCGCGCCAAAAGAACCACCAACTTCGGCTTTATTTATCTCCGGCATGTTATTGCTGATGTTTTCGATGGCCTTCAAAGTATCCGCAGCCCCTTTTCATTTCTGGACACCCGATGTTTACGATGGTGCGCCTACAGTGTTTACGTCTTTCATGGCTACTATTGTTAAGGTGGGGGCATTCATCGCTTTCATTCGTCTGTTCAATGACGAATTTGGGAACTTACAACCGCAATGGCAACTCCTAATCGCTTTGATTACAGCCATCACTTTATTCATCGGAAATATTACCGCTGTTTTTCAGCAAAGCGTAAAAAGAATGCTTGCTTATTCAAGCATTTCGCAAGCCGGATTTATTATGTTGTCGGTGTACGCCATGAACCAGGATGCAAAAGAAGGCCTGCTATTGTACACCGCCGCTTACTGTCTCGCTACGATCGGCATTTTTGCAGTGCTTATCAAATTGAAGGATTACAGTTTTGAAGGCTTTAATGCATTTGCTAAACAACAGCCACTGCTGGCCGCTGTGACAACAATATTTTTATTATCCCTGGCTGGTATTCCATTAACAGCAGGCTTCTTGTCCAAATTTTATATGCTTAAAGCTGCCGCGGCAACTGGAAAATATCTCTGGCTGGTTATTTTTGCCGTATTGATGGCGGTGGTGAGCGTATATTATTATTTCAGGGTGATCCAGGCAATGTATTTTAAAGACGGAGAGGGACAGGTAATTGAGGTGAGCCCGGTATTTAAATTGACAATTACACTGCTGGCCGCTCTCATTATTCTTCTTGGCATATTTCCGAACCTGATCATCAATTGGCTTTATTTCTAATAGGCCACCCGTATTATTAGCACAAAATAAATCCATTGCCTTCATTTCGATAGTTGTCTTTAAATTGCAGTAGAAGATTATGAATACGGGTGATATTTTTTCCCTTGCTTATCGTACGGTTCGCAGTAACAAGCTTCGGACAGGCTTAACTGTTGCGATCATTGCCTTTGGCATCATGGCACTTGTCGGCATTATCACGGCCATAAAAGCCATGAACCAGAAATTCATGGAGAGTTTTTCGACGATGGGTGCCAATGGGTTTACCATTCGTTTCAAAGAAAGACAAATTCATTTCGGCGGAGGCGGCCAGTCTGATCTTAAAGTTGCCAAGAAAGGGAAACGGAAAGAGAAAACCTCAAGCCTTGGAAAACCGATCACGATCGAGCAGGTTGATGAATTCAGGAGTCATTTCGCTTTCCCGGCAACACTTGGCGCTTCTGTTTTTGTAAACCGAAATACGATCGTTTCTCACAATACAACAAAAACCTCCCCAAATGTTTTGTTGATCGGCGGAGACGAGAATTATCTTATACTAAATGGATTTAAACTCTCCGCGGGGCGTAACTTCAACCAGACTGACGTACAAAGTGCAAGAAATTTATGTTTGATCGGTCACGACATAGCTGTCAGATTTTTTAAAGACGACATCAATAAAGCTGTCAATGCCATTATCCGGGTAAACGACGTTCCCTACAGGGTGTTAGGAGTTTTGGGAAGCAGGGGTTCATCATTCGGGTTTAGTCGAGACAACGTTATTATCCTGAGTTATAAAAATATTGACCGCAACTATTCAAATAGTGTTAGCAGTTATACAATCGCGGTGATGACTGATGACATCAGGAATCTCAATGAAGCGATGGGAGAGGCGGAAGGAAATTTCAGGGCCATTCGCAAATTAAACACAACAGAAGAAAATAATTTTGTTCTTGACAGAAATGATGCGATCGTAGAAAAGGCGATGAAGAGCCTTGGGTTTCTTACCGTTTCGGCAACGGTAATTGGTCTTATTACATTGATTGGCGCAGCGATCGGATTAATGAATATCATGCTGGTTTCAGTAACAGAGCGAACAAAAGAAGTTGGATTAATAAAAGCGATTGGAGGTAAAAGCAAACTTGTCCGTCGCCAGTTCCTGTTAGAGGCGATCATCATTAGTTTACTGGGGGCACTGTTCGGCATCTTACTTGGAGTGGGTATTGGCAATCTTTTCTCTGTTGTTCTAAACACGGGGTTTGTAGTACCATGGAACTGGGTGATCTATGGCATTGTAATTTGCACTATTGTCGGGCTATTGGCCGGCTTATATCCTGCGTTGAAAGCGGGGAGACTAAATCCTATTGAGGCTCTGCGATACGAGTAATTTCATTTCAAATTTACAAATGAAAGACTTGCTGCATTTAAAAAAATCATTAACTTGACATCCTTACCCTAAAAATTGACGCTTGATTTTGTTTATATAAAACAATTTTTCATTACAATTGTGACCCGTAAAATCTGGATGGTTATTTCTAAATTTAAAAAACACTAAAAATTACGATCATGGCAGCAACACAACCGACTGCGACTGCATCCGTTAAGGCTACGTCTGTTCAGGCAAAGAAGAGCAGCAATGCTATTTCCTGGCTCGCTCCCGTTATTTGCATTATTGCCGGTTATTGCATCTGGCGTTTTATTTTCGGAAATTCAGATGGTTTCAAAACTCCTGCCCAGGGAGCTTTTTGGCCAAAACACAAAGACCCTAAAGGCGCTTTAAATGCCATTTATATGGGTGGTATCATCGTTCCAATATTGTTAGGAATGTTATTGATGGTGATTGTTTTTTCCATAGAAAGATTTCTGACCGTAAGCAAGGCATTAGGTAATGGAAGCGTCTCTGATTTCATTCGCAGAGTGCAATATCATCTTGCCAATCGCAATGTAGACTCAGCTTTATCAGAATGCGACAAACAACGTGGTTCTGTTGCTAACGTGATGAAAGCGGGGCTTCGCCGGTACAAAGAAATGATCGGTAACACGGAATTGAATACAGATCAAAAAGTGCTGGCTATACAAAAAGAAGTTGAAGAAGCGACTGCCCTGGAACTTCCCATGCTTCAAAAAAATCTTGTGTTCCTTTCTACCATTACGTCGGTCGGAACCTTGATCGCCCTGTTAGGAACGGTAATGGGAATGATTCGGTCATTTAGTGCGCTGGGAGAAGAAGGAGGAGGTGGAAGTGCTGCCGGTCAGTTGGCAGTTGGTATCTCCGAAGCTTTGTACAATACGGCATTTGGAATCGGCACTTCAGCGCTGTCATTAATTATGTACAACGTGTTTACGACTAAAATTGATGCGATTACGTATGGCATTGATGAATCAGGGTTTACGCTGACGCAAAGCTTTGCTTCACTGTATAAATAACAATGCCTGCCTGCTCCAGGTTACTAAGGACCCGGTCGCAGAGTCCTTAAGGATTGAAAGCAGGATTTTGGGTGATCAGTTATGGAAATTGAATTGTTAAGCATCTTACCACTAAATTATTAATACATGCCCAGTGTTAAATTACCGCGGAAGAGTACGTTTGTAGATATGACTCCTTTTGTGGATGTGGCGTTTCTCATTCTTACTTTCTTCATAATGGCAACGAAGTTCAAACCACCAGAGCCCGTTGAAGTCACGACGCCAAATTCGGTTTCACCCCAAGAACTGCCAGAAAGCAATGCCTTACTCATTACGATTGATAAAGAGGGAAAGGTTTATTTCACTGTTTTATCTGAAAAAGATAAAACAATTTATGATGAGGTGATCAATACCATTAATTCTTCAAGAAGCCTGGGGTTAACTGATGTCGAAAAGCGTAATTATAGAAAGACTTATATGGTTGGATTGGGATTTGGTCAGCTTAAGCAGTTATTAGATATGCCCGCGGAGGAACAGAATAAATTGAAGCAACCTGGTATGCCGATCGATTCAACTGGCGGAGACCTGACTTATTGGGTACAGGCTGCTAAATCGGCATTTGCGGGAACCAGATTGCAATACCTGGTCAAGGGAGACAATAATTCAAAATACCCGGTATTTAAAAATGTGATCACGGCTTTAAAAAAGAATGATGTTTATAAATATAACCTGATCACGGCCCCGGAAGATGCTCCTTCCGGTACGGAGCTGTATGAAGAGAGGCGCAGGGCTAGATAATATTGTTTAACTTTAATAAAATTTGTTTTTATGGCACAGATAGACGATAGTGGTGGTGGTGGTCACAAAAAGGGACCTGGCGTAAAAAAAGCCAAAAAGCTCTCAACCCGTGTGGACATGACACCGATGGTTGACCTCGGATTTTTGCTCATTACATTCTTTATTTTTACCACAACGATGAGTAGCCCGAAGGCTTTGAATCTAAACATGCCCAAGGACACTAACAAAGAGGAGGAGTTGAATAAAGCAAAGGAATCCGGCGCTTTGACGATCATGCTTGGCAAAAACAACAGTATATTTTATTATGAAGGGCAGTTGGCGCCAGATGGTTCAAATTTCAAGTCAGCAACTTTTGCCACTATTCGCGATGAGATCATCAACAAGAAAAAGGATGTAATAAAAAATCACGTTCATGATTCCAATTGTGATAAACTTAAACAAGAGGCAAAGGACAGCAAAGACCCTTATGAAAGAGCACACTGGGAAACTGCAGACCTCGATAGAGATTTTGTAGTGGTGATAAAGCCGGACCAGGATGCTACTTATAAGAATACGGTTGATATATTGGATGAAATGCTCATAAACAAAGTAAAAAGATATGCAATGATTGATATTACTCCACAAGAAGAAGAGGTAGTGCAAAAAAGCCTGGGTGCGAAATAAAATGTGGAAAGTGGCAATTATTGGATCTTAGTTAAAACAAACTAAACCATGGAAGCAAATAAAATCTTAAATGCTGACATTCTTGATCTGATCTTCGAAGATCGTAACAAGGAGTATGGTGCTTATAATCTAAGGAAAACATATAACCAGCGGATATTAAAAGCTCTTCTTATCACTGCTTCTGTGGCGGTGCTTGCATTGTTAGGTTCTCTCCTGGCAAAGGCTTTTACAAGTGGTAAGAAAAATGTTGTTGAGCACGAAATAGTCTTGCAGGACATTAAGGAAGAAGAAAAGAAACAAGACATACCTCCTCCGCCTCCTCCAAAACCCCCTCCACCTCCACAAGTGGAAATGGCGAAATTTACTCCGCCCAAGATCGTGAAGGATGAGGAAGTAAAAGAGGTAATCCAGGAAAACAAAGAACTGGAAGATAAAAAGATTGATTTAACTAACCAGGATGGTATAAAAGATGATAACATTGCAGCGCCCAGTGAGATCGATCAGGGTAAACAGGTGATCGAGGAAAAGAAAGAAGACGATGAAAATAAGATCTTCGAAAAAGTGGAAGTGGAAGCTTCGTTTCCCGGTGGTGATGCTGCCTGGCGTAAATTCCTTGAAAGAAACCTTCGCGGTGATGTAGCTTCAGAAAACGGTGCTCCTGCCGGTACTTACACAGTAGTGGTACAATTTGTCGTAGATAAAGAAGGTAATGTAAGCGATGTAAAACCTCTTACCAGTCATGGTTATGGAATGGAAGACGAAGCGGTGAGAGTTATCAAAAAAGGACCGCAGTGGAAACCCGCGATCCAAAATGGCCGCAACGTAAAAGCTTATCGCAGACAGCCGATAACTTTCCAGATTGAAGAGCAATAGACACGACTTACACGAAATCTCACGGAGTTCACTGATAATAGATTGAAGGATCTCGCAGAAATGTGAGATCCTTTTTTTTAGCTTGAATTACACGAATGTGATTGACCTAATTCGTCGAATTCGTGAAAATTCGTGTAATTCGTGATATGAAATCTGTGATATGGGATGATACGATCGTGGCCCTGGCGACGCCGCCCGGTGTGAGCGCCATTGGAGTTGTCAGACTAAGTGGCAAAAATGCTTTCACTATCATTGATCAATTATTTCTTTCTAAAAATTTAAGCGATCAACTTTCTCATTCATTGCATGTGGGCTTTATCCATGATGAGGAGAAAATACTGGATGAAGTAGTGGTATCAATTTTCAAAAGCCCGCGATCATACACCGGTGAGGACCTGGTTGAGATCAGCGGTCATGGGTCACCTTATGTTTTGCAACAGATCATTGATGCATGTATAAAAAAAGGAGCAAGACCGGCAAGGCCCGGAGAATTTACCCAACGTGCATTCTTAAATGGGAAAATGGATCTTACACAAGCCGAGGCTGTAGCAGACCTGATAGCTAGTAATACTGCCTCGTCACAAAAAGCGGCCCTTCACAATATCCGCGGCGGTTTTTCGCACCAACTGAAAGAATTGCGCGAAAAACTTATTCGCTTTTCTGCACTGATTGAATTGGAGCTGGATTTTTCACAGGAGGATGTCGAGTTTGCCGACCGCAGACAATTGCATGACCTTGTCGAAGAAGTTGATAAGGTAACTGTTTCATTGATCAATTCATTTCAATTAGGGAATGTGATACGAAACGGGATCAGTGTGGCCATTATTGGAAAGCCGAATGCGGGAAAATCCACATTGCTGAATACGTTATTGAATGAAGACAGGGCTATTGTCAGTGAGATCCCGGGCACAACAAGAGATACGATTGAGGAGGTCATTAACATTGACGGGATTTTGTTCAGGTTAATCGATACAGCGGGGATCAGGCAACACACGGCAGACGTAATAGAATCGGTCGGTGTCAGGCGAAGTCTTGAAAAAATGAAACAGGCTGATCTTGTTCTTTACGTATTTGACGTAAGAGAAGCAGTTTCTGAATTAAGGAAAACAAGATCCGAACTGGAAGCAAACAATTTGAAATTTCTTTTGATCGCCAATAAAATCGATCAAGGCGATGAAATTGAATTAAAGCAAAAATTCAGCGATGCCGAAAATATAGTTTTTGTTTCTGCAAAAAATGGTTTGCATCTTGAAACCCTGAAAGAGCGGATGGTAGATACAGTTTTACAGGGACAAGTGCAACCCGAAAGCACCATCGTTACCAATGCCCGTCATTATCATGCGTTGCAACAATTACATTCATCATTGGCTGATGTAAAAAAAGGATTGGCTGAAAAATTACCCGGCGACCTGTTAGCACTTGATATACGCCGCAGTCTTCACTATCTTGGTGAGATCACAGGAGAGATCACCAATGAAGATCAGTTGGATTATATTTTCAGTAAGTTTTGTATCGGAAAGTAACCACACAGAATAAAGCTCCATCAAACTTATAGTAATTCACACTATTCCCCTTTAAAACGGCCTCCAAGGCCTATTTGAGCCTCATTTTGTTTATAAGTATTGTCGGTTTATTTAGTAATAGTTTGTACCTTACTTGTACCTCAGACGGGTCAGGAAGTCGGTTTTGTACCTTGACCTGCTTTTTTGGAGAAATTTTGGCACTTAAATGCACTTAAAGTTACTAAAGGCGACCAAATGAGTTCAAATATCCAGGTACAAAGGATCTGTAAACATTGTGGTAAGGAGTTTACCGCTAAGACTACGGTCACTCAATATTGCGGCGATAACTGCGCAAAGAGGGCATATAAGATGAGGATGAGAGAATCAAAAATCTCGGCGAGCGATAATGAGACTTTTTTCGTCAAAACGCAACCACTTCATGAGCTAAAAGCAAAGGAGTTTTTGACAGTTCGAGATCTATCGATGTTGCTGAGTTGTTCAATTCGCACTGCATACAGACTAATCAATACAGGGCATATTAAGTCGGTGAATATTTCCGAAAGGAAAACATTGATCAAAAGATCTGAAATAGATAAACTATTTGAATAAATAAAAATCACATGGCAATCAAAGTTAAACTGCGTACAAAGCAAATTTCTGGCAATCGGGAAAGCCTTTACTTAGATTTTTATCCTGCAATTCGTAATGATGAAACAGGCGAGTTAACACGTAGACAATTTCTTGGACTATTCCTGGTAAATGAAATTGAACACGAGACCCACAAATATGTTGATGAAAATGGCAGACAGAAGATAAGCCTTGTTCCTGTCCTCGATAAAAAAGGAGAGCCAAAAAAAAGGAAGCTAAGTCCAATCGATAAGGAACACAATCGTGAGACGCTTCAACTTGCTCAACAAATACGACAGAAGAAAGAGAATCAATTGAACAAGCCCGAAATATATTCTGAGTATGAACGAGACCAGCTTAGAGTTAAAGAAAGAGAAGAAAAATCTTTCATCGAGTATTTTAAACTGTTAATGAACAAACGAAAGGCGTCTAACCACGACAATTGGGTTTCGGCGTTTCATTATCTCGAAAAATATACTGATGGAAATCTCAGCTTTGGCGAGTTAGATGAAACATTTTGTAGTGGGTTCAAAGAGTTTCTCCTAACAAGCAAAAGCAATAGAAGCAGTAAAACTACATTATCGCAAAATTCCGCCGTTTCTTATTTTAATAAATTAAAAGCTGCACTAAAACAGGCATACAAGGACGGTTATCTTCAAACCAATCTAAATGCCCGAGTTGAATCAATCAAACAGGCCGAGACCAAACGAAATTTCCTCACCATGGAGGAGTTAAATATACTTGCAAAAACAGAGTGCACAATTCCTGAACTAAAAAAAGCTGCACTCTTTTCAGCGATGACAGGTTTGAGATTTTCGGACATTAAGAAACTGACATGGGGGGAGATTGAGAAAATAAACGGGCAAGGATATTTAATACATTTTAAACAGCAGAAGACAAAGGGAGTTGAAATAATGCCAGTATCTGATCAGGCGATTGGAATATTAGGAGCTGCCGGCAAAGCGACGGACACGGTTTTTACTTCGCTTCATTATTCTGCGCATACAAACCAGCATTTATTCAAATGGCTTGTCAAGGCGGGGATTAATAAGGACATAACATTTCATTGTTTTAGACACACATTTGCCACGTTGCAGCTAAGCAAAGGAACTGATATTTACACTGTGTCAAAGATGCTTGGGCATCGGGAGTTGAAGACCACGCAGATCTATGCGAAAATTATTGACCAAACCAAGAGGGAAGCTGCAAACAAAATTTTGTTGGATATATAAATCATAAATATCAATGAATTGTCATGATTTACGAATTGCCTTTGGAACAGTGTTTTTTGCATCCTGCTGACGATTCTCTTCAAAAAGCCAAGCGAAACCAAGACTTTCTGAAAAATCATGGCGGTTTAGCGGAAAGACTGACTTTTTACAATGAGAACGTGTGTAGCCTTGCTAAACTTTCGGTCGAGAATCGAATAAGAATGCGAGTGGGAACTCCACGCGACGAAGTAGAAATTTACTCCGGTCGAAAAAATTGTCAGAAAAGTGCTAAGGACCTTCTTCAAAATACACGGATATTTTTGACCGTGCGACAAAATGAAGTGCAACGAATTATAAGTGGTGTAAATCGAGCACGGGACTACAGGGAAAAACTAAGATTTCTATTCAAGACAAAAGGTTTTGTTCCTGATCAGACCCCGCGAATTTATCCAAATTACGACCTGGAAAAGAATAGCGTTAAAGACCTTGATGATTTGGAGGATATGAAACCTCTCATTGACTTGGTTCCAACCTCAGATGAAGAGCGAGCTATTTATAATGATTTTGTCCGTGAAGAGTTCGATAGGAATTACAGAACGGAAAGGGGATTTTCAGAAAAGTATAAAAATTTTGACTTTGAGAATGAAAGGAAACGCCTGGACATGGCTTTACGAAATGCCATCGATCCACAACGACTCATAGAATATTTGATTAAGAGAATAGAGAAACGGTTCAATTATCCTGAAGAAATTCATGCGGAAGGCATGAAAAATCATATTCAGAAGAAAGTAGAGGCTCGACTTCAAGAAGATGGTGTTATAATCAGCGGTTTCACGAAGATGGTGCTGGGTGTCCCAATTGACTTGGATAAGCATTTACTAAACAGTTTCTCTTACGCACAATTCATTCACGTTTCGGAAATTGTAAAGTTTTACCGTTATCTAAAAGAGCTGTCGAGTAAAGGAATCGACACAACGCAAGAATCTACAAAACCCAAAAGTGCGACAGAGAATATAAACGAGAAATTACAACAATACGGTTTTTTTGACTTGGAGGCAGTGAAGCGATTGAGCCTTGCTGGACGGCAAAGTCTTGTCAGTCTAATTAGCTCAAACTCGCTGCCGTACCAGATTGCAATGTTTGAACATGCAGGATTTATTAACCACTTGCTAACTGAGCACTTTCTTGTAAAATATAAGATGCATTTTGAGATATCGAAATGGCTCGGAGTGGACAGCCGAGCCGTAAAAGGAAACATCAGTTCCATGCAGAAAAATACAACCGAGAATAAAAAGCGCTACACCGCCCACCATTATAAAGAAACAGTAGAAAAAGACTATCAAAATCTAAAATAGGGAGTACGCCCCCGTTTTTGCCCCTAAATGCCCCTCATAGATTGCTGCATCATTCACTAAAAAAGTGCAGCGATGAACGAAATAACCTTTGAACATTTACCGAAAGCCGTCTCGCAGCTTTACGAAAAATTGGAAAACATTGAACGGCTTCTGACAGAAAAATCCGCAGCATCACAAGTTGAAAGTGATCACCTTCTTACTATAGAGGAAGCAGGAGCCTTTGCCCATTTGTCAAAACTCACGATTTATGGTTTGGTATCCAGAGCCGAGATTCCTTGTATGAAAAAAGGAAAGCGTCTCTATTTCAGCCGCAAAGAATTAGTGGCCTGGATTAAGACCGGGCGGAAAAAAACAGTCGCTGAACTTGACAATGAGGCAAGGGCTTTTATTACTCGTAAGACTAAGTAGAATAACCTAAAAACAAATTCTGCGATGTCATCGGGAGGGAAATTCAATACATTAGCACAAAACGGGACAACCGCTTTAAAAGCTGAAAAAAAGTTTCCTATAAGTGTAATATCTGGAAAAGGGTCTGCAAATATTTCATCGGAAGCATTAAAGCGAAAAGCGCAAAGGAAATTGATTGGGCTGTTAGTTGCTCGTGCAATGCTAAAGATTGCATATCGCCGCGATCAACCGCACATGATTCGAGGCCTATTTAATGCAATACACTGCCAGGAAGAAATCGTTCTGAGTGGGGGCAGGCAATATGGACTGTATTGTAAGACGCGGATCTGCCCTATATGTTCCAGCATCAGGAAAGCTGTTTTGATCAACAAGTATCTCCCTGCGATCTCCAAATGGAAAGACCCGGTGTTTCTCACCTTAACTGTAAAAGCTGTAAAAAAACATCGACTGCGAGACCTCATGCGAAAGATGACCATGGTTTTTCGGAATATTATTGGTCGATATAGGAAGAGGCAGGCGCGGGGAAATGGTACAAAGCTGATCGGTGTCAGATCTTTGGAATGTTGCTTCAATTCTTTGAAAAATACATACAATCCCCACTTCCATATTGTCTTGGCAAGCCGTGAAATGGGCGACACTTTGAGATCAGAATGGTTGAGGGCTTGGGAATCTCACTGGACAAACCCCAAAGGTCAGTTTACTCGCTCAGTTGGAGAGTTGCAGAGGGACTTGATGGAGACCATTAAGTACGGCGCTAAACATTTCTCGGAAAGCACTTTCCAGCACATTGGGATCCTAAGCTTAGAATTCCACGTGGACAAGTTGTCGCG
>JADMIO011406748.1_pt1 | contig 67494 bp, 66 predicted proteins | sample 8958161 | NCBI WGS metagenome assembly JADMIO01 (sample SAMN16585339, study PRJNA669376) | soil metagenome | isolation source: Crop rotation soil | place: USA: Cullars Rotation, Alabama | collected 2011 | reverse complement strand
GCCGCGACTTCAAGTCACGTGAATTCCAAGCTTCGGATCCCACTGTGCTGGAAAGATTCGACCGTTGGATGCAACGCTATCGCGTCGAGGGCGACGCCGACTTGGACGCGCTCGTGCGGGACGTGCTGCATGACGTGGCGTAGGGCAGGGCGCGGCGCGCGTTTAAACGCGGCCGGAAGCCGCTGACAATGGGCGTCAAGGTTGGCAAGGACGATCGCGACCGATGGTGTGTGTTCATCAATCACAATCGGCGGCGGAAGCGGAAGTGTTTCGGCCCAAGCGCGGCGGACAAGGCCGCAGCCGATCGCGCGGCGAAGGCGCTTCGCGAAGCCCTCGCGCGCGGCGATCTTGGCTTGACGATCGAGCGTGAAGCGCGTCCCTTCGATCGCTACTGGCGCGAGTGGCTCGGAAGCTACGCACGCGCTCACGTCAAACAGAGCACGTATGACGGCTATGAGGCGACGGGGCGCCTCTACTTGATCCCGGCGTTCGGCTGCAAGGATATCCGCGGCATCACCCGCGACGACGTGAAGCGGCTTACGCACACGCTGATCGCCACCAAGCGGAAGGGTGACAAGCCCTTGGCGTGGGCCACAATCAAAGCCGTACTCGCGCCGCTCCGCGAGATGTTCAACCATGCCGTCGAGGACGGGCACGTACCTGCGAACCCGGCGCTGCGTATTCTGCGGCGCACCCGACGCGAGGCGCAGAGCCGTCGCCCGCCTGACGCGGACTTCCTCACGCCCGACGAGCTGACGCGTTTGCTGGCCGCGTGCCGCGAGCTGTACCCCCGCCGCGCTTATCCGTTCGCGCTGACGCTCGCACGCACCGGCATGCGCCTCGGCGAAGCCCTCGGGCTCGAATGGGGCGACCTTGATCTTGTCGCGCGCTCGGCGATCGTCCGCCGCAACATCGTTGAGGGGCGTGTGGAGACGCCAAAGAGCGGCAAGAGTCGTCGCGTCGACCTGAGCCAGCACCTCACCGACACGCTTCGCGGCCTCCGCACCGAGCAGCGGCGCGAGGCGCTACGCTCGGCGAGTCCTGTACCAACGCGCCTGTTCCCTGACCTGGACCCTGACAACTTCCGTCGCCGGGAGTGGAAACGGATTCTCAAGAAGGCCGAGCTACGCCACATCCCGATGAAGGCGCTCCGCCACACTTTCGCGTCGCTCCACATCGCCCACGGCGAGAGTCTCGCATACGTGCGCGATCAGCTCGGGCACAGCTCCATTCAAGTGACGGTGGACGTGTACGGGCACCTCGTGCCCGGTGGGAATCGCGGCGCGGCCGACCGTCTCGACGCTGCGGCGCCAAGTGACGCGCACCCAAACGCACCCCAGACGCACCCAGCTAAACGCGAATCCTCCTAAGTACAAAGCCACCCAAGGGAATCGAACCCTCGACCTGCCGATTACGAATCGGCTGCTCTGCCATCTGAGCTAGGGTGGCGTGGTGGGACGCGGGGTGCCGACGAGCAGGGCGAGACCATAGAGGCTGCGGAGTGCGCGGTCAATCGCCGCGCGAGCACCACCCGTCGGTGCGCGCTCGGCGTGCCGATCTACTCGCTTCCCCGATTTGCGACGTGCGACGCGGGGATCTCGGCCGCGACGACGTCGGACGCGTCAGGCGGCCTTGGTGACGTTCGCCGCCTGCAGGCCTTTCGGGCCTTGAGCCACCTCGAACTCGACGCTCTCTCCCTCTTGGAGGGATCGGAACCCGCTTCCGTTGATCGCCGAGTAGTGCACGAACACGTCCTGCCCGTCGTCACCCGTGATGAAGCCGTAACCCTTCTGCGCGTTGAACCACTTCACTTTGCCCTTGGGCACGAGATCCTCCTGCCTCCAGCTCGAGATGCCCGTTCCCACGACTGAGAACCGGCGCCTAGGAAAAAACGCGGACGCGATTAACACGGATCGGAATCGCGGAGCAAGAAATTTCGCGCCACAACGGTTCAGGCGGGCAGAGTAGGGCGACGATGTGACGCGGGGCGGCGGTTGTCTGCCTCTGCCCCGTCACCTATAAGCCGACCCAACCGTCCGGGCGGGCGGGTGCGCCACGGGGGACCGTCATGGCCGTCGATCCGAGACTCGTCACGATGTTCAGCTACTACCGTGACGCGGAGCTGCGCGGCGCCACGCTCCTTCTGAAGCTCCTGCAGCGCATGGACGACCCGGACGCGCAGGTGAAGCTCACCAAGCACCTCGAGGACGAGGTGCGGCACGCCTGGCTCTGGACCAAGCGCATCACCGACCTGGGCGGCGTCCCCGAGAAGGTCGACGACGGCTACCAGCGGCGGATCGGCCACGAGGTCGGCATTCCACGCGGGCTCGAGCAGCTCCTGGCGCTCACGATCGTGGTCGAGGAGCGTGCGTTGGCGCGCTATCTGGCGCACGCCGCCGCCCCGGGGGTCGACGTGGAGACCCTGGAGGTCCTCCACGAGGTCACCAAGGACGAGAAGTGGCACCTCTCCTGGATCGAGCACAAGCTCTACGAGATCGCCGGTCCCGAAGGGGAGGGTCGAGTCCGGGACCTCCTCGCGCGCTATCGTGACGTCGACCGGCGGGTCTTCGCGGAGCTCGAGACGAAAGAGCGCGCGTTCTACGGGCTGTCGCTCTCCGCGGCCAGTTGACCGAGCCGGGGGCTTCTCCGCGACGCCGGCGCCGCGGCCGGATGCTGCGCTATCGCGTCGAGTACGCGGCGTTCCGGCTGGTGTTCGGCGTGCTGCGCGCGCTGCCGGTCGCGACCGCGATGCGGCTCGCGGCCGCCGCGGCCGCAACCGTCATCCGCGTGGCGGCCCCGCTCCGGCGGATCGGCCTCACGAACCTCGCGATCGCCTTTCCCGAGAAGTCGGAGGACGAGCGCCGCGCGATCCTCGTCGCCAGCTACCGCAACCTCGGCCGGATGGTCGCCGAGTGCGCGCACCTCGACGAGCTCACCGCCGCGAACGTCGGCACGCGCGTAACCGTCGACGACGCGCCCGGCTACTGGGTGAACGAGATGGAGCCGCACCTGGAGCGGCAGGGGGTTCTGGTGCTGACCGGTCACTTCGGCAACTGGGAGATGTTCGCCTACGCCTACGGCCTCCTCGGGCACCCGGTGTCGCTCGTGCACCAGACGATCAAGAACCCGTTCGTCGACCGGTTCGTCGAGCGCATGCGGAGCGGCGGCGGCACGCGGCTCTTCCGCAAGCAGGAAGCGGCGCGCGCGGTGCTCCGCGCGCTCGCCGACCGCGCGCTCGTCGTGCTGCCGCTCGACCAGAACCAATCGCGTCGCGCCGGCATCTTCGTCGACTTCTTCGGTGTTCCGGCGAGCACCAGCGCCGGCCTCGCGCGCATCGCGCTGCGTACCGGCGCGCCGATCTACCCCGCGTTTCTCGTGCGCGACGGTACGAGCCCGCATCACCGCATCGTCTTCTTGCCACGCGTGTCGATTGCGAGTATGGCGGACCGCGATTCAGCCACGCGCGAGCTCACGCAACGCTGCACGGCGATACTCGAATCGATGATTCGCAAGCATCCCGATCACTGGCTGTGGACGCACAAGCGTTGGCGGACCCGGCCGCTCGGCGAGTCCGAGCTCTACCACTCGTGAGGAGAGGACCGATGGCGACCAAGAAGCGCAGCACGGGAGGTCGCGCGACGGCGAGCCGGAAGGCGAAACCCGCGGCGAAGTCGCAGCGGACGGCGAAGCCGCAAGCGGCCAAGGCGCGAGCGGCGAAACCCGGGCGCGCCGGCAAGTCGGTCAAGACGAAGCCACCGGTGGCGCCCAAGCGAGCCGGCGCCGACAGCAAGGAAGTCGGCGCGCTGAAGGCGCGCTTCCAGCGCGAGCGCAGCGCGCTCGAGAAGAACCTCACCGAGGCGGTGCGCGAGATCGGGGTGCTCCGCCACCACGAGATGCGCGCGATGCAGCTCGAGCGGCAGCTGAAGGAACGCGACGATCTGATCGGCCGGCTGCAGCAGCAGCTCGACGAGCTCCAGCGCCGTGCGATGGAGCCGGTGTACGAGCGCGAAGTGCAGCAGAGCTTCACGCTGGTCGCGCCCGCCCGGGAGGACCTCGACGAGTTCACTCTCGCGGGCGCCGGCGAGGAAGCCCAGCTCGACGAGACCCGGCTCGAGGACGAAGAAGCCTAGCCGCTCGGTCTCTGCGTCGGGCGTCACCCCTCGTAGAGTTCCCGAGACCGGCCGGCAGCGGCCGTGAGCCATGGCGCGGCGACTGCGGTGCGCCGACCCGGCGCAGCATCCGACCCCTCGGACGCGCCCGATAGACGTGAGCCGCTATTTTCCTTGAATACCTGTTCCCAGCGGTTTAGCTTGAGCGGGCACTCACGTCATGGCGTGAGGCGAGGGTGAAATGGAGGCACGAGCCGCTTCCCGAGGGCAAGCGTCTTCGCAAGGTCGGGCATGTCCTGCGACTGTATCAACAACTCGAGCGCGCACTGCAGCGGAGCGACCACGCACCGTCCGTGTGGACGCGGCGTGTGGCCGAGCTCCGCGAGCTCAATCGTCTCCGCTGATCCCGAGGAGGAGTCGTAATGGCGAAAACCCGCGTCCTGCTCGCCGAGGATCACACCGTCGTCCGTCAGGGGCTGCGGAAGATTCTCGAGTCGGACCCCGAGATCGAGATCATCGGCGAGGTCGGTGACGGTCGGGGTGCCGTCGAAGCGGCGAAGCGTCTGCGGCCGACGGTCGTCGTCATCGACATCGGCTTGCCCGGCTTGAACGGCATCGAAGCGACCAGCCAGATCATGAAGGGCACCGAGGGCGTGAGCGTGCTGATCCTCTCGATGCATTCCGACGACGTGTACGTCCGTCAGGGCTTGAAGGCGGGCGCGAAGGGCTATCTGCTCAAGGACTCCGAGGATCTCGACCTCATCAAGGCCGTCAAGTCGCTGGCGCGCGGCGGCTCGTACTTCAGCCCGTCCGTGTCGAAGGTGCTGCTCGCCGGCTATCTCAACGAGTCCGGCAGCGCCGCGGGAGAAGATGCGCTGTCACGGCTCACCGGCCGCGAGCGCGAAGTCCTGCAGCTCATCTCCGAGGGCAAGACCAACAAGGAGATCGCCCGCATCCTCTCGCTCAGCATCAACACCGTCGAGAGTCACCGCAAGCACGTCATGGAGAAGCTCGATCTCCACAACACCGCCGAGATCGTGCGCTTCGCCGTCCGCAAAGGCATCGTTCAGTAAACTGCAGGGCGCGCGTAGCGTCGTTCGGCCGCTGTGCTCATCGGTCGCCGACGACCGCGCGAGTCTCCCCCCGTGCGGCGTTCACTCGGGCGCGCCCTGCGTCTCCACCACCACCACCCAACGAACCGCGCCGAGCGCGCGGTTGCTCTGACGACTACCCGGCGTGGCGCGAGCTCCAGCGCCAGCGCTCCCAGAACGTCTCGGTACCAGCGGATGCGCCGCCCGCGGACCGCATGAACGTCCGCACCTCCCACGTGCCGTTGATCTTGCGCCCCGTCGCGAGCATCCGCTTCGCCGGCTTCCGCGTCCCCTCGGTCTGTCGCTGCTGACTCATCCGCCCCTCCTTGGGCTGCCGTGATGTCGTTGGGGGACGGTTTCAGCGAAAAGCGTTCCAGCGCCGCACGTGTTGAAATCACATGCGAAATGCTTGGGCGCGCCGCGCGGACGGTTCAGATTTGTTCGGCCCGGAACGAGTTCCGAACAGCGAGCACCCGGGATTCCCGGGATCTATTGAAGGAGGGTGAGCAGCCCGAGGAAGAAGAAGAACCCGCAGCAGTCGGTGAACGTCGTGAGCACGACCGCCGACGCGACCGCCGGATCGATGCCCACCCACTTGAGGCCGAGCGGTATCAAGACCCCGACGAGCGCGGCGATGCAGAGGTTCCCGACGATCGCCGCCGACACCACGAAGCCGATCAGCGGGATGCCCTTCCACCAGTACGCGAAGATCGCCGCCACGACGCCGAGCGCGAGGCCGTTCACGGCGCCCGCGAAGAACTCCTTCACGATCACACGCCGCGCGTTCAGGAACGTGAGCTCGCCGAGCGCGAGACCGCGGACGACGACCGCGAGCGTCTGCACGCCGGCGTTGCCCCCGCTCCCGGCGACCATCGTCATGAACGCCGCCGCGATCGCCATGTGCCGGATGGTGCCCTCGAAGAACGCGACGACGCTCGCGGAGAGGAAGCACGTCCCGAGGTTGATGATCAGCCACGGCAGACGGCGGCGCACCGAGTCGCGGATCGACTCGTGGACCGAGGCCTCGTTGCCGAGGCCGGCGAGCCGGTAGATGTCCTCCGACGCTTCCTCCTCGATGACGTCGACCACGTCGTCGACGGTGATGCGTCCGACCAGCCGCCCGGCGCCGTCGACGACCGGCAGGGAGAGGAGATCGTACTTGCTGAACAGCGACGCGACCTCCTCCTGGTCCATCCCGGTGTGCGCGGCGGCCGGGTCGGCCTGCATGATGTTGCGGAGCGGCGTGCGCGGGTTGGCGAGGATCAACAGGCGGATCGGCAGCACGCCGATGAGGTGCTGGGCGTCGTCGACGACGAAGATGTTGTGGATGTCTGGGACGTCGGCGGCGCGGCGGCGGACGGTGTCGATCGCCTGGTCGACCGTGACGTCCGCCGGCAGCGCCACGAACTCGCGCTGCATGATGCCGCCCGCCGACTCCTCGTCGTAGCGCATCAGCGCGCGGACGTCGGCGGAGATGCGTCCGGGAATCGACTGCAGGAGCCGCTCGACCCGCTCGCGCGGCAGCTCGGCGAGCAGGTCGGCGGCGTCGTCGGACTCGAGCGCCGTCACGATCGCGCGCAGCCGCGCCTCCGGCAGCCCGTCGAGGAGGTCCTCGCGCGCCTGGTCGTTCAGCAGGCTCAGCACGGCCGCCGCCTGCGGCGTCTCGAGGTGCGCGAAGAGCCGCGCCCGCACCTCGGGCTCCTCGATCGCGTCGAGCAGCTCGGCGGCGTCGGCGGGATGAAGCCGCCGCATCGCCTCCTGCACCTCGTCCTCGCGGCCGATCTCGGCGAGCGTCACGAGGTGATCGGTGGTCTCCGTGCTGGGTGTGGTGGTCATGGGGGGCCGGGCGCTGATGAATCCCGACCGCCTAGCACATGGCTGCGGCGCCGACCATTGCGCGGCGCCGCCCGCGAGGCTCAGTGCGACGTGAAAAACGCTTCCAGCGCGGCGTTCAGGGCAGGGGCGCTCTCGATGCCGGGGCTGTGGCCGACGCCCGGCAGCACGAGCAGCTCCGCGCCGATCCCGCCGGCGAGCTGACGGGCGTGATGCAGCGGGAAGATCTTGTCCTCGTCTCCGGCGATCACGAGCGTCGGCGGCTGGATCTTGCCGAGGCGATCGAGCGTGTCGTGGGCGAGGTCGGCGTCGACCTGACGGCAGTACGCCTCGGCTGACTGCGGGTTCGGCGCCGCGAGGAACATCTGCACGATCGGCTCGACGCCGACGGCGTTCAGGAACGTGTGTCCGAGGCCCGTCAGCAGGATCGCCTCGACGAAGGCCGCCGGCTCGAGCGTCGTGCGGAGCCGCTGCCAGGTGCGGAAGAGCGCGCGCGTGTACTCGTCGTTGCGCGCCCAGCTGCCGACCAGCGTGAGCGTCCGCACCCGGTCGGGCGCCGCCAGCGCGAGCTCCTGCGCGATCGCGCCGCCGAGCGAATGGCCGACGACGTGCGCCGCCGGCAGGTCGAGCGCCGCCAGCAATCCTTCCAGGTCGCCGGCGAGATCGCGCGGCGTGTAGCCGTGCGCGACCTGCGTGCTGTCGCCGACGTCGCGGTTGTCGAAGGTGATGCAGCGATAGCGGTCCGCGAAGGCCGTGACCTGCGCGCCCCAGATCGTACGGTCGAGGCTCGTCCCGCTGACGAACACGACGACCTCGCCGTCGCCCGCTTCGTCGTAGGCGAGCTCGACCTCGCCGACGCGCACGCGCGGCATGACTTCAGGACGGCTCGGCCGGCGCCTTCGCCGGCCCGGCGGCGGGCACCGGCCGTGCGCGCAGCACGTCGGCGACCGGATTGACCGCCTTCATCAGCATGTCGAGCCGGGTGGCGCGCGGACCGATCACCGGCACCAGCACCTGCTCGTATTCCCCGAGCGCGGTGCCGAGCTCCTCGGCCTTGTCCTCCTGGATCGCGTGCTGGTCCTCGCTCAGTGTGGCGTTGATGCGGTCGGCGATCGCCTCGAGCGTCTTCTCGTTCTCCTCACCGATGGTCTGCCCGATCGACTCCGCCCAGACGGTGTGGAACGCGATCGTCGCCGGCACCTGGCGCCGCAGCCCGCCGCTCAGGTTGTAGAGCCGGTCGGCGAGCAGATCGGGCGTCGCCGGGCGTTTCCGCGACACGAAGGCGTTGAGCCGCAGCAGGCGATCGTAGAGCTTGCCGTACCCCATGCGCTCGGCGAGGACGCCGACGGCTTCGCGAAACTCCTGTCCGGTGGGATTCGCCATGCGGGACGCTGCGATGCGGGCGCTGTCTTTCCCGGTTTGAGAATTCTAGTCAAGCTGACGAGCGGCCCTCGCGCGCGGCACGAGGCCGTATAGACTCCGCGCATCATGCGCCCGTCGGCGTCGACCGCGTTCCGCTTCGTGCTGACGATGGGCGTCGTCAATCTGTTCGCGGACGTCACCTACGAGGGCGGTGCCAGCCTGAACGGTCCCTTCATGGCGTCGCTCGGCGCGAGCGCCGCCGTGATCAGCATCGTCGCCGGGCTCGGCGAGTTCCTGGGCTACGGTCTGCGATCGGTCTCCGGCTGGATCGCGGATCGCACCGGGAAACATTGGCCGGTGACGTTCGGCGGCTACGCGGTGAACCTGCTCGCCGTGCCGGCGATGGCGCTCGCGCCGTCCTGGCACGCGGCGGCGGCGCTCGTGCTCGCCGAGCGGATCGGCCGGGCGTTTCGGAAGCCGACGGTCGAGGCGATGCTCTCGTACTCGACGGGCACGCTCGGGAAGGGCTGGGTGTACGGCGTCAACACGGCGATGGACGAGATCGGCGCGACGGTCGGACCGCTCGCGATGGCGCTCGTCCTCTTCCGGCACGGCAGCCACCGCGACGGCTACGCGTGGCTGCTGCCCTCCGCGCTGCTCGCGCTGTCGGCGCTCGCCGTCGCCCGCATCCAGTTCCCGGTGCCGGCGCGGCTCGAGCGGCCTGGCGAGGGCACGGCGCCGGCCCGCGGCTTCACGCGCGCCTACTGGCTCTACATGACGGCGGGCGCGTGCTTCGCGGCCGGTCTCATGAGCTTCGAGCTGATCTCCGTCCACCTCGCCGAGCACACGACCGTCACCGGACACTGGATCCCGCTCGTCCTCGCGCTCGCGACGGCGGGCGGCGTGGTCGCGAGCCTCGTGCTGGGTCGCCTCTACGACCGCATCGGCATCGGAGCGGTGGTGATCGGCGTGTGCGCCAGCGCGACGTTCCCGCCGCTCGTGTTCTTCGGAGGGTTCTGGTTGGTGCTCGCCGGCTTGCTGCTCTGGGGCGTCGGCTACGCGACGCAGGACACGCTGCTGAAGGCCCTGATCGCGAGCGTGCTCCCCGAGGGTCGGCGCAACCTCGCCTTCGGCCTCTTCTACCTCGGTTACGGCGGCGGCTGGCTCGCGGGAAGCGTGGCGGCGGGCGGGCTCTACGAGTGGTCGCGCGCGGCGCTGGTCGGGTTCGCGGTCGCGATCCAGCTCGCGTCGGTCCCGGTGTTCGTGCTGGCGGCCCGCGACGCGCGCCGTCTCCCGGCTGCCTGACCGCAGCGGGGCCGCGCCCGGCGGGGCGGCGTGCGGCGTGCCGCTCCACCATCACGACGTGCGCGGCGGCGGCCTCCGCCGCGGGACGGCGGCACGGCCGGAGCGACCCCGCTCCGGAGCGCCTGGCGGCAGCGCGCTCCGGCCGACCCGCGCGAAGGTGGCCGGCACCGGACTCTCGAACCGGACGGCCGCGCCGGTCGCCGGATGGACGAAGCCGAGGGTCGTGGCGTGCAGGCACAGGCGGCGGATGGGATCCGTCGCCGCGTGGTACGTATGGTCGCCGACGACCGGGTGTCCGAGCGCGGCGAGCTGCACGCGGATCTGATGGCGCCGACCCGTGCCGAGCGTGACGTCGAGCACCGTGACGGCCGCCCGCCGCTCGCGCACGCGGTAGCGGGTGACCGCGAGACGTCCGCCGCTCTCGCCGCGGCCGGCCCGTCGCACCTTGAGCGACGCGCCTTCGACGATGCGGTCTTCGAGCACGCCCTCGTCGGCGGCGACCCGGCCCTCGACGATCGCGACGTAGCCGCGCGTCACGCTGCGCGCCGCGAACTGCTCCTGCAGCCGCCGCTTCACGTCGACGGACTTCGCGAACACCAGCAGCCCCGACGTCTGCCGATCGAGCCGATGCACGATGAACGGCCGCACCGGCGGCCGCGCCGCCGCGAGATAGGCGAACACCATTCGAAAGGCGGTGCGCTCCTGCTCGGCCTCGGTCGCGATCGTGAGGAGGTCCACCGGCTTCTCGACGACGAGGAGCTGCGAATCCTCGTGGACGAGCTTCAGCGGGTGCGAGAGCCGCGCGCGCGCGATCGTCTCCTGGCCGAGCACGACGCGAGCGTCCGGCGCGACGGGTGTCCGGCCGTCGCGGACGACGCTGCCGTCCACGCTCACCCGCCCGCGCGCGAGCCAATCCTTCCGGCTCACGCCCGATGCCTCGGGGTAGAGCGCCTTCAACCGCTCGCCGAGCGTCGCTCCCATGCGCCGGGCTTAGCGCATCGGCCGACGAAACCAAGTCCGCATCGCCCACGAGCGGAACGGCATCGAAGCGAGGTGCCGCTTCAGGATAGTATTGCGGTCGCGGGAAGGCCCGTCGCGCACTGACAGGGAGGAGGTTCCGGTGGAGAAGAGCAATCGAGCCGAAGCGATCCGCCTCGACGAGGACGCGCAGCGCGTGCGCAACTGGAAGCGCTGGGGGCCGTACCTTTCGGAGCGCCAGTGGGGCACCGTGCGCGAGGACTACTCCGAGCACGGCACCGCCTGGGACTACTTCCCGCACGACCACGCCCGCAGTCGTGCCTACCGCTGGGGCGAGGACGGCCTCCTCGGCATCTGCGATCGCGAGTGCCGGCTCGCCTTCGCGCTCGCGCTCTGGAACGGCCGCGACCCGATCCTGAAGGAGCGACTGTTCGGGGTCTCCGGCCCCGAGGGCAACCACGGCGAGGACGTGAAGGAGCAGTACTTCTACCTCGACTCGACCCCGACCCACTCGTACATGAAGGCGCTCTACAAGTACCCGCAGGCGGAGTACCCGTACGCGCGGCTGGTGGAGGAATCGCGACGGCGCGGCCTGCACGACCCCGAGTACGAGCTCGTCGACACGGGCGTCTTCGACGGCGACCGCTACTTCGACGTCGGCGTCGAGTACGCGAAGGGCGGACCGAACGACCTCCTGATCCGCATCACCGTCGCCAACCGCGGCCCGGAGACGGCGCGGCTCGATCTCCTGCCGACGCTCTGGTTCCGCAACACGTGGGCGTGGGGGCGCTTCGGCGAGGGCTACTGGCGGAAGGGCAAGATCGCCAAAGTGGCGGACGGCGTGATCGAGACGCAGCATCCGTCCTTGGAGCCGATGCGCTGGTCGGCGGAGCCGTGCGAGGGTGCGACGCCGGAGCTGCTCTTCACCGAGAACGAGACCAACATGGAGCGTCTCTTCGGCGCCGAGAGCGAGACGCCGTTCGTGAAGGACGCGTTCCACGACTTCGTGATTGCCGGCCGGCGGGACGCGGTGAACCCGAACGGTTTCGGCACCAAGGCCGCCGCACACTACCGGGTCGACGTGCCCGCAGGCGGGGAGACCGTCGTGCGCCTCCGCCTGTCCGCCGTCGAGGAGGCGCCCGCGACGCCGTTCGGCATCGACTTCGACCGCGTCATGGGCGAGCGACTCGACGAGGCCGACGACTTCTACGCCGCGCGCGCGCCGGCGTCGCTGTCGGTCGACGAGCGCCGCGTCGTGCGTCAGGGCTACGCCGGACTGCTCTGGACGCGCCAGTACTACCACTATGTCGTGAACCAATGGCTGGAGGGAGATCCGGCGCAACCGCCGCCGCCGCCGGCGCGCAAGGAGGGACGCAACGCGGACTGGCATCACCTCTACAACCGCGACGTCATCTCGATGCCCGACAAGTGGGAGTACCCGTGGTACGCGTCGTGGGACCTGGCGTTCCACATGATCCCGTTCGCGAACGTCGACCCGCAGTTCGCCAAGGACCAGCTCGTGCTGCTCACCCGCGAGTGGTACGCGCACCCGAACGGCCAGACGCCCGCCTACGAATGGGCCTTCTCCGACGTCAATCCGCCCGTCACGGCGTGGGCGGCCTGGCGCATCTACAAGATGACGGCGACGCGCGGCGCCCGCGACCGCGTCTTCCTCTCGCGCGTCTTCCTGAAGCACCTCCTCAACTTCACCTGGTGGGTGAACCGGAAGGACGTCGAGGGGAACAACCTCTTCTCCGGCGGCTTCCTCGGCCTCGACAACATCGGCGTCTTCGACCGCTCGCGGCCGCTGCCGACCGGCGGACACCTCGAGCAGGCGGACGGCACCGCCTGGATGGCCTTCTACTGCACCACCATGCTGTCGATGGCGATCGAGCTGGCGCGCGACAACCCCGCCTGCGAGGACCTGGCGTCGAAGTTCTTCGAGCACTTCATCGCGATCGTCGACGCCATGAACAGCCTCGGCGGCACGGGGCTCTGGGACGAGCAGGACGGCTTCTACTACGACCAGCTCCACCTCGACGGGACGAACATCCCGCTCCGCATCCGCTCCATGGTCGGCATCATCCCGCTCTTCGCGGCCGAGAACCTCGACGCCGACGCCGTCGCGAGCCTGCCCGGCTTCGCGAAGCGCATGCGGTGGTTCATCGAGAACCGGCAAGACCTGGCGCGCTACATCTCGTACCTCGAGTCGCCGGGCGACCACGGCCACGGCCGCCGGCTCCTGGCGATCCCGTCGCGCGAACGGCTCGAGCGCGTGCTGAAGTACGTGCTCGACGAGCGCGAGTTCCTCTCACCGTACGGCGTGCGGTCGCTGTCCCGCTACCACGCCGACCATCCCTTCATCCTGCGCGCCGGCGGCGAGGAGAACCGCGTCGCATACACGCCGGGCGAGTCGAACACCGGACTCTTCGGCGGCAACTCGAACTGGCGCGGCCCGGTCTGGTGCCCGCTCAACTACCTGCTGATCGAGGCGCTCGACCGCTACCACCACTTCTACGGCGACGCCTTCAAGGTCGAGTGCCCGACGGGGTCGGGGAACCTGATGAACCTGGCGGAGGTGGCGCGCGAGCTCAGCCGGCGCATGACGCGGCTCTTCCTTCCCGACGCCGACGGCCGCCGTCCGTGCCACGGCGACGACGCGCGCTTCCGCGACGACCCGCACTGGCGGGACTACGTCCTCTTCTACGAGTATTTTCATGGCGACACGGGACGCGGCGTGGGCGCCAGCCATCAAACCGGGTGGACGGCGCTGGTCGTCCGCATGATCGAGAACCTCGCACGCCGCGAGGAGCAGCAGGCGACGATTCCGCCGCCGCGGCGTCTCGCCGTCACGAGGAGCCGAGCATGAAAGCGGTCGCGATCTTTCCGCGCGCGAAGAAGGTCGAGCTGGTCGACGAGCCGCCCCCGCGCCTCGGCCGCCCGACCGACGTGCGCATGCGGGTCCTCGACGTCGGGATTTGCGGCACCGACAAGGAGCTCTGCGCGTTCAAGTACGGGACGCCGCCGCCCGGCGCCGATCACCTGGTGATCGGCCACGAGTCGCTCGGCGAGGTGCTCGAGGTGGGAGCCGAGGTGACGCGCGTCGCGGTGGGCGATCTGGTGGTGCCGATGGTGCGCCGGCCGTGCGCGCACGCCGACTGCCTCGCCTGCAGCGCGGGTCGGCAGGACTTCTGCTACACCGGCGACTACACCGAGCGCGGGATCAAGGAGCGGCACGGCTTCATGACCGAGCAGGTCGTCGACGACGAGCGCTACATGAACGTCGTGCCGCAGGCGCTCCGCGACGTCGGGGTGCTGGTCGAGCCGCTGACGATCGCCGAGAAGGCGCTGGCGCAGGTCCAGCAGATCCAGCAGCGGCTGCCGTGGGCGTGCGCTGCGGCGCCGGGCGAAAGCCGCGTCGGTTGTCATCGCGCGCTCGTGCTCGGCGCGGGACCGGTCGGGCTCCTCGGCGCGATGGCGCTGGTCGCCGACGGGTACGAGACGCTGGTGTACTCGCGCGGCGCCGCCGACACGCCGCGCGGCCGGATCGTGGCCGACCTCGGCGCGACCTACGTCTCGGCCGACACGACCGACGTCGCGGCGCTGGTGCGGACGGTCGGAGGGGTCGACGTCGTCTACGAGGCGACCGGCGTGTCGAAGCTCTCCTTCGACGTCTTGATGGGGCTCGGCACCAACGGGATCTTCGTCTTCACCGGGGTGCCCGGCGGCCACGCGACCAGCGAGGTCGACACCGGTCTCCTGATGCGGAACCTCGTGCTGAAGAACCAGGCGGTCCTCGGCTCGGTGAACGCGAGCCGCGCCGACTTCGAGAACGCCATCGCCGACCTGGCGACGTTCCGCGCCCGCTGGCCACGCGCACTCGACGGGGTCATCACCGGCCGCTTCCCGATCGAGGCGTACGCGGAGCCGCTCCTCACGCCGCCCGCGGACGCGATCAAGAATGTCATCGCACTATCCTGAGGACGCCGAGTGGCTGGAGGCCGACGGCCTCGGCGGCTTCGCGTCCGGCACCGTGAGCGGCCGGCGGACGCGGCGCTACCACGCGCTCTTGCTCGCCGCGACGACGCCGCCGACCGGCCGGATCTGCCTGGTGAACGGCTTCGACGCCTGGGTCGCCGTCGGCGACCGGCGCGAGGCGATCAGCTGCCAGCGCTACACGCCCGACGTCGTGCATCCCGACGGTGCGCGCCGGATCGCCGAGTTCACGCCCGAGCCGTGGCCGCGGTGGCGGTTCCGGCTCGACGACGGGACGGAGGTCGAGCAGGAGGTGCTGGCGCAGCACGGCGCGCCGGTGGTCGCGCTGGTGTGGCGGCTCGCCGCGCGCGGGGTCGGCGTCGCGCCCGACGCGCCGATCGGCCTCGCAGTGCGCCCGTTCCTCTCGGGCCGCGACTACCATGCGCTCCACCACGAGAACCCCGGGTTCGACTTCACCGCCCGGGTCGACGGTGCGCGTGTCGTCTGGCGTCCCTATGCCGGTCTGCCGGCCATCGCGGCGACGAGCAGCGGCCGCTACGCGCACGCGCCCGACTGGTATCGCGCCTTCCTCTACACGGAGGAGGCGGCGCGCGGTCTCGATGCCGTCGAGGACCTGGCGACCCCCGGCGTCTTTTCGTTCGATCTCGCCGCGGGCGAGGCGGTGCTGCTCTTCGCCGTCGACGGCACGGAGGACGCCGCCGAGCGGGCGCGGCCCGCGACGCTCAGGGTCCGCGAGCTGCAGACCGCCGAGCGCCGCCGGCGCGCCGCCTTTTCCGGTCGGCGCGAGCGCAGCGCCGACGCCTACCTCGTGCGGCGCGGCGACGGCCGCACGATCGTCGCCGGCTACCCGTGGTTCACCGACTGGGGCCGCGACACCTTCATCGCGCTCCGCGGGCTCTGTCTCGCGACGGGCCGCTTCGACGAGGCGCGCGCGATCCTGCTCGCCTGGGCGGACACCGTATCCGAAGGGATGGTACCGAACCGCTTTCCGGACCGCGGCGAGGCACCCGAGTTCAACGCCGTCGACGCGGCGCTGTGGTTCGCGGTCGCGGCGCACGAGTACGTGACGACCGCCGCGACGGCGGGACGTCTCGTCGCCGGCGACGATCGGTTTCGGCTGCGGGCGGCGATCGACGACATCCTCGCCGGCTACACCGCCGGCACGCGCTTCGGGATCCGCTGCGACCGCGACGGGCTCCTCGCCGCCGGCCAGCCGGGCGTGCAGCTCACCTGGATGGACGCGAAGGTCGGCGACTGGGTCGTGACGCCGCGGATCGGCAAGCCCGTCGAGGTGCAGGCGCTCTGGCTGAACGCGCTCGCGATCGGCAGCCGGTTCTCGGAACGGTGGCAGGAGCTCCATGCGCGTGCCGCGGCGAGCTTCGCCCCGCGCTTCTGGAACGAGGACGCCGGCGCGCTCTACGACGTCGTCGACTGCGACCACCGCCCCGGCGTCGTCGACCCGGCGTTTCGACCGAATCAGATCTTCGCGGTCGGCGGGCTGCCGATACAGGTCCTCGAGGGCCAGCGCGCCCGCCGCCTCGTCGACCAGGTGGAGGCGCGGCTCTGGACGCCGCTCGGCCTCCGCTCGCTCGCGCCCGGCGAGCCCGGCTACGTCGGCCGGTACGCGGGCGGCGTGCGCGAGCGCGACGCCGCGTATCATCAGGGCACCGCGTGGCCGTGGCTGCTCGGCGCGTTCGTCGAGGCGTGGATCCGCGTGCGCGGCGGGACGCCGGAGGCGAAGCGCGCCGCCCGCGAGCGCTTCCTCGCGCCGCTCTGGCGGCACCTCGACGACGCGGGGCTCGGCCACGTCTCGGAGATCGTCGACGGCGACCCACCGCACACGCCGCGCGGCTGTCCGTTCCAGGCGTGGTCGCTCGGCGAAGCGCTCCGGCTCGATCGCGTCGTGCTGGCGTAGCGAGCTCGGCGCCTCCCCTCCGCGCTGCGTCGCTTGCGCCTCCCCGGAGGTCGGTAGTACTACGCAGTCCCATGCTGAGAACGGTGGCGGTGGTGGTGACGGGGATGGTGCTCCTCTGCTCGGCGCGGCTCGCGACGGCGGCGGACACGCGACCGCCGCGCAGCGAGTCCTGCCTCGAGGTCTGCAACTGGCAGTTCGAGAAATGTCGGACGCAGGAGAGCTCGAAGAAGCCGAACAGCCGCTGCAACATCGACGTCGTCAAGTGCAAGAACGGCTGTCCGGCGCAGCCTCCGGACACGAGCGCGGTTCCTACCGAGCGCACGCACACCAAGTGCGTCGATGCCTGTCGCGAGGTGTACCAGAAGTGCCTCCGCCGCCCCGAGAACAAGCACGGTGGTCCGTGCGCGGCCGACGACGTCCGCTGCGAGCAGGCGTGCCCGCAGCCGCCGCCGGAGGTCGCGGCGCCGGCGCCGTCGGGCGCGGCCGGCGCCGCGGCGACGACGACGGGCGCTGCCGCCCCGCCCCCGAGCGCAGCGAAGCCGAAGAAGCCGCGCGCCGCGGCGCGCGTCGAGGGCGCGGCGGCACCGGCGCCCGTCAGCGCCACGCCGGCCGCCACCCGCGGCGAGGTCGCGCCCACGGTGCGGAGCGAAGCGGTCGCACCACCCGCGAAGGCGCCGGCGGAGGCGAGCCAGACCGGCGTGCGGCCGGCCGGCGCCGGACGCGGGTTCTGGGGCACGCTCAAATGCTTCTTCGTCGCGTGCGAGCGCGAGGCGTCGACGCCGTGCCTCGACCAGTGCGCGACCGCCTACGACGAGTGCCACGTGCACGAGTCGAAGCGCGGCGGCGAGTGCAGCACCCGCCTCATGAACTGCCGCCAGTCGTGCGCCGGCACCGCGCGCTAGCGCCGGCCCGCTGGGAACGTCAGGCCGGGATGCTCGCTTCCTCGCGCTGCGAGACGTCGGTCGCGCCGTTGCGGCCGAGGATCCGCCGCGCCTCCGCCTGCTGATCGACGCTGCTGGTGTGGACGGAGATCAGGTAGTTGCCCTCGCGCAGCTTCGACTCGTAGAGCTTCGCCTCGAACTCGGGAACGGCGTAGCCGAGCAATGCGCCGGAGACGCCACCGAGCGCCGCGCCCGCGGCCATGCCGCTCAGCGTCGCGAGGATCGGCCCCGCCGCGATGAACGCGCCGAGACCGGGAATGGCGATCGCGCCGACGCCGGAAAGCCAGCCGAGCGCGCCGCCGAGCAGGGCGCCGCTGCCGGCGCCCGCCGTCGCGCCTTCGGGTGCCTTGGTGTGGGCCTCGTGGCGGAAGTCGCGCATGCCGTTGCGATCCGGGAAGAGCACGGAGACGTCGCTCGCCTGGATGCCGGCTTCACGAAGATCGGCGACGATGCGCTCCGCCCGGGCCTCGCTGTCGGCGATGCCGAATACGGCCTGTGCCATCGCGCTCAGTGGTTGTCGTTGTCGTCGTTGTCGTTGTCGCGCGTCTTCACGACGGTGTCGGTGCGCTTCTCGACGACCGGCGGCTTCTGCACGACGGTGTGATCCTCGACGACGTGCTCACTCGGCGGCGCCGGAACCTCGACGGCGTGATGCTCCTCGCTGCGCTTCTCGATGACGGTGGTATCGTCGGCGAAGGCGAGCGCCGAGATGCCGACGGCCGCGGTGAAGGTCAGCAGGCAGGTGACGAGCATGCGGGCCATGGCGACTCCTTTGGTTAGGCGGCGTCGGCACGACGGCCGACGTCGACGGTGGGCGAAACGGCGACGTCGCTGACGACGCGACGGACGCCCGGAACGTGAATGGCGATCTCGAAGGCGGCGACCCGGGCCGGCTCGTTCGGCGTGGTGCCGGAGAGCGTCACGACGCGGTCGTAGACCCCGACGGCGATGCGGCTGCCGCGGAGCGGGCGCGCCGTGCCGAGCGCTCGGCTCACTGCCGCCCGGACGTCGTCGTCGGTCGCGCATCTTCCCGTGGCCGCGGCATCCCGGATCCGGATGCCGTTCGACACCGACCCGACCCCGGAAAGCGCGCGGACCGCGTGCTCCACGTCTCGTCGATCCCGCGCGGTCGGCACCTCGCCCGCGAGCTGCACGCGGCCGTGGTACGCCTCGACGGTGATGCCGCCGGCCGCTGCGCCGCTCGCGAGAATGGCGAGGCGAGCGCGTCCCGCGAGCCAGGCGTCGCGGAACGGCGCGAGCATCGACGTGATGGGTGCGACGTGTTCCACGAACCCAACGAAAGGCAGGAAGCATGCCACGCCAAAGTCCCGCATTGCGCGGCGTTCGTGTGCGCACGGGGGTGTCAGCGCTACACGGGCTGTAAAACTTGCAGCGGACGCCGTCGCGGTCGATGCAAGAAACGCGGTCATTTCACGGCGCGTCTCCACCCGCTTCGGGGCACGACGCTTGCTCCTCGCGTCGTGAACTCTCACGGAGTTCGACTCTCGGTTCGGCGAGGAAAGAGAAAAAGAGATGGCGACGCAGAGATCAGTGCGCCTGACCAACGAGGAAGGGCACGACGTGGAAACGAATGTCGGTGTTGCGCCGGAGCCGAGCGCCGTGTCTGCCGCGGAACGGGCCATGGAAGCGGCGCAGCACATCGTGGTGGAGCGGATCGAGCTGCTCCGCTTGGAGCTGATCGAGAGCCTATCGGGCCTCGCCCAACGCGCCGGGCTGATGGCGGCGGCCGGCATCGTCGCGCTGCTCGGCTGGATCGGTCTCGCGGTCGCCGCGGTACTGGTCCTGTCGCACCGCATGCCGATGGCCGCCAGCATCGCGCTGATCGGCGGCATCCACCTGCTCGCCGGGATCGCGCTCGCGACCTACGCCGGCACCGCCGGCCTGCGGAGGAAGACCACGTGAACGACGTGCACACGGGTGATACCCGCGAGAGCCAGGACGAGCCGGGTCTCGAGCCGCTGGTCGGCGAGATCGACGAGAAGGAAGCCCTGCGGCAGTCGATCGAGCATCACGAAGCCGAGCTGCGCGACGCCGTGGAGGAGCTGACGGCCGTCGTGAAGAGCGAGGTGACGCTCGGCGCGTACATCACCGAGCGACCGTGGACGTGGTTGCTCGGTGGCTTTGCCGTCGGGCTGCTGCTCGGTTGGCGGCACCCGCATACACCACAAGGAGGACGATGATGGCGACGACGACGACATCCAACCTGGCGTCGAACGCTTCCCGCCAGGCGAGCGAGATGGGGAACGACCTGCGCTCGGAGCTCGAACGCTACGACCGCGAGCTGCGTGCGATGGTGAAGGAGCGGCCGATCGTGGCGCTGCTCAGCGCGGTGGCCGCGGGCTACCTGTTCGGGCGCCTGTTCCGACGGCGCTAGGAGGCCACCATGGCGACGCCCATTACGAAGGAACGCGTGCAACGCATCCAACAGAAGGGCGAGCGCGTGCGGCGCGACGTCGGCGACCTCACGACCGAGGTCGAGGGCGCGCTGAGCGAGCTCGAGACGGTCGTCCGCGAGCAGCTGACGCAGCGTCCGTATGCCACGCTCGCCACCGCGGCGGGGCTCGGGTACGTGCTCGGCGGCGGCATTCCCGTGGCGCTCAGCCGGATGATGTTCGGCATCGGCGGACGGCTCGCGTTCGTGATGCTCGCCCAGCAGTTCCGCGACCGGTTCGCGGGCCTGCAAGAGACCGTGACGCAACAGAACGCCCAGCCCGGGCCGCAGGAGGAGCAGTCATGACGTTGCAGAATCTTCAGAACCTCTCGCTGCAAGACGTGATCGACGCCTTTTCGGGCGCCACCGACACCGCACGCGATTCGATGCCGAGCCGCGAGCGGGTGATGCGCGCCTTCGGGGTGCAGCCCGCCGACGATGGGATGATGTCGTCGTTCGGCATCTTCGCCGCCGGGATCGTGCTCGGCGCCGGGCTCGCGATGCTGTTCGCGCCGCGCTCGGGCAGCGAGATGCGCGAGGCGATCGGCGAGAAGATCAGCAACCTGCGCTCGAGCGCCGAAAGCATGCGCGCGGGCGCCGAAGCCTGACGCAACCCGCGATGGGCAGGCAGCCGGCGGTGCAGAGCGCTCCGCCGGCGCCTCCGCCCGACTACGAGTGGGGGCGCACGATCGTCGTCGCGTCGGCGGCGGCGATCGGCGTCGTCGCCACGGTGAGCGGGCTCTACCTGGCACGCGCCTTCCTGCTGCCGGTGGTGCTCGCCTTGCTCCTGCGGCTCGTCCTCGGGCCGGTCGTCCGGGTGCTCAAGGTGCGCGCCCGTGTGCCGGAGCCGCTCGGCGCGGCGCTCCTCCTCGCGACGCTTCTCGGGATCGGGTTCTACGGCGCCTATCGGCTCGCGGGACCGGCGGCGGCGTGGCTCGACTCGGCGCCGGAGAGCCTCCGTCGGGTCGAGACCAAGCTGCGCGCGGTCCGGAAGCCGGTCGAACAGGTGAGCAAGGCCGCCGACCGCGTCGAGAGCATGGCGACCGGCAGCGATCCGGATCAGGTGCCGGCCGTCACGATCAAGTCCAATTCCCTGCGCGACCGGGTCTTCTCGCACACGGGCGGGATGTTGACCGGCGCCGGTATGACCGTCGTGCTGCTCTTCTTCTTGCTCGCCTCGGGCGATCTCTTCTTGCGCAAGATCGTCCACGTCCTGCCGACCCTCGGCGGGAAGATCCTCGCGATCGAGGTGGCGCGCAGCATCGAGTACAACATCTCGCGCTACCTGCTCTCGGTGACCATGGTGAACGTGGCGATGGGATGCGTGGTCACCGTCGCGATGTGGCTCATCGGCATGCCGAACCCGCCGCTCTGGGGCGTCATGGTGGCCGCCCTGAGCTACGTCCCGTACGTCGGGCCGCTCACCAGCGAGGTCGTGCTGCTCCTGGTCGGCGTCATGACCTACGACAGCCTCGGTCGCGCGTTGGTGGCACCGGCGATCTACATGGCGCTCGACGCGGTCGCGAGCAATTTCGTCGTCCCGATCGTGCTCGGGCGTCAGCTCAAGCTGAACACGGTCGTCATCTTCCTCGCGGTGAGCTTCTGGACGTGGCTCTGGGGCATTCCGGGCACGCTGCTCGCGGTGCCGCTGCTCGCCACCGTGAAGATCCTGTGCGACGCATTCGAGCCGCTGCAGCCGATGGCGGAGATGCTGAGCGAGTGAGCGCGGTCCGAAGGGCAGGTCGGCCCCTCGGACCGCGTTGCGATTAGTCGCCCGGAAGGGCGCGGTTCACTTTGTGGCCGGCGTCCTCGACGGCGTCGCCGGCCTTGTCGAGCCCGTGGTCGATCTCCCGACCCACGTGCTGCGCGGGACCCTCGTGACGGTGATGACCGCTGCACGCGGCGGCCATGAGCGGCGTGCCCGTGAGCACGGCCACCGCGAGCACGCGGCCGATGGTCTGGCGATTCATGGATGGTCCTCCTCCGTGTTCCGTGATGTGGGACGGCGAGGAGCGAGATGCGTGCCAGCAGGACGGGTGCGAAACCGACCTGCGACGATCGTCGCCGCCGAGGGCCATGTAGAAGTTACCGCGGGGAGCCCGCGGTTTACACGAGCGCACACCTTTCTCACCTGCGGAAGCGACTTTCCCCTGGCACGCGACTCGCTCTATCGTTTTCGAGCGCGGCCGCGATGCCGCGCGCATCAGGGAGGGAGAGTGACGGTCATGAAGATCAAATCGGAGCGACGGATCGCAGCCCGGGTGGGCGACCACGTCTGTCCGACGTGCGGCGGACCTGGGCGGTTCTATCGCGTCGGGCGCAACACCCGCGTGCAGACGCTCTGCTTCAGCTGCCGGGCGCACGGGACACTGCTCGTCGCGGCTCCCCGCCGTCCCGGCACCCCGCGCGCGGCGTAGTCGGCGCCCGCGCCGCGGCCGCGTCGGCCGCTACGCTTTCCCTCGCACCTCTTCCTCGAAGCCGGGCAGGATGGCCTTGAAGAAGGCGTTCTGGATCAGCTTCAAGACGATCTGCAGCGTGCTCGTCTTCGGATTGTCGACGGGCCCGGAGATTTTCACGTTGGTCGCGACCTCGTCCCGGCGTCGGTTCTCGAGCAGCTTCGCGACGCCGCCCACGATCCCCTCGTACATGTTGTGGATCGCGGTCTTCTCCTTGTCCTGCTTGGGATCGTAGACCTTGATGTCGGCGAACAGCGGCTTGACGTAGCCGTCGATCTGGTTGTCGTGCACGGCGACCTCCGTGTACAGGCTGAAGTTGCCGGCGGCGACGTCGAAGTTGCCGTAGGCGCGGAAGAGGTCGTTCAGCTTCGCGAGCTCGGTGTTCTCGATCTCGACTGCAATGTCGAAGTTCGGGGCCTTCTGATCCGGCCGGAAGGTGAACTTCGCGTGCGCCGGTCCCGACCCCATGAAGCGCCCGTTGATCTCGCCGGTCGCCGGGCCGCGCTTCGCGTGGTTGCTGACGTTCTGGATCTCGATCGACGTATCGTCGAGCTCGAGCTCGTAGCGGGTGTCGCGCTCCTCGTTGGCGTAGCGGATGCGCGCGTTCTCGCCCCGGACGCGGTCGACCTTGATGAGGATGCCCGGCTGGTTCGACACCTCCTTGGCGGCCTCGGCGGTCTGCTCACGCATGCGCTCGGCCTCGGCAGCGTGCGCCGGGCGGCTCACGTACCCGGCGTCGAGCTCGCGAATCGTGATCTCGCTGACGTCCGCCGTCTTCACCTTCGGGCTGAACTCGACCTGGCTCGCGAACGAGAGGCGGCCTTTGTCGACGGTGATGTTGTAGCGCTCCAGCACGGGCTTCAGCGGATCGAGGCGCGCGTCGGCGAGCTTCAGGGAGCCTTTCATGCCGGCATAGGGCTCGGCGAGGAAGTCCGCGTTGCCGTCGAACGTGAGGCGTCCCGAGTCGAAGATCCGGCCGGTCATCCAGACGTCGGAGGGGTAGGTGCGCTCGCGGGAACGGATGTTCCGGATGTTGGTGGCGCGAAAGTTGACCTGGTCGATGTGCAGCGGCTTGGACTTCTTGTCCTCGATGTAGGTGATCTCACCGTCGCGGATCACGAAATGGTTGATCTTGAGCGGATAGATCGACTCGAGCGCCTGCTGCCACCCGCGGTCCTCGACGGGGACCTTGTCCTCGGCCTCGGCCTCGACGTGCGTGCGATCGATGTGGATCTTCGGGTGGTCGAACTCGAACTCCGCGACCAGGCGAAGCCGCAGGAGCGCCCGCCAGTGCACGCTCGCGTGCAGCCGCGGAAAGTCCGCGACGGGTGGATTCGGATGCGCGTCCTGGACGATGCTCGTGTCCTTCAGGGTGATCGCGCCGTCGAACGGGTGGAACCGCAGGGCCCGGACGTGCGCCGTATAGCCCTTGAGGCTCGCGTTCATCGACGACTCGACGCGGCGTCGAATCGGCTCGTCGAGCCCGAACGACGCGAGCCATAGTATGAACAAGACCAGGATTGCCCCGAGCAGCAGGCGGCGGTGCGATTTCTCGCGCGGCAGTCGGAGTGCGAACGCCATCTCGATGAGTGCCGCAGAATCCATGCCAGCACGTCGGTGCGGTACGGTGCTTGCTCCTCACGTACTCCGTCACCACAGATGCATCACAAACGAGGCACATGCGCCGCGGCGGACGCGGCGCGGAGGTCATACGACGATGAAACAGTTCAACCGACGGGCGGCAGTTTGTAGAGAGGCGCAACCGGCGGTGCGCGCCGGCCGGCTCGCGATCACGGTAATGCTCGATCCCGAGGCCGCGCCGGTGTTGGCACGCGAGTCGCTTGCGACGCGACCGAGGGCCGATCACAGGTTCCCTCGAGAGGGAGGATAAATCATGCAGCAAGGCACCAAGCGTGGTCAGCAGGGCGGACAGTCGGGCCAGGGCCAGAACAAGCAGTCCGATCAGTCCAACAAACAGAATCGTCGTCAGGGTCAGCAGGACCGCTAGTAGTCCTACCGATCCTTCAACCATTTCTTCCACGCGGGTCGGGGCGTCGTCGGCGCTCCGGCCCGCGTTTTTTTTGGATTCCGAGTTTTTCGCGCGCTCGTGCTAGTGCTCGCGCGGCATGACGCGCATCAACGCATTCGGCCAGCCGATCGGGTTCGCGGTGCCGGACTGGCATCCGCCGCCGCGGCCGCCGCGCACCGTCCTCAGCGGGCGGTTCTGCCGTGTCGAGCCCATCGACCCGAACCGGCACGCCGCCGACCTCTTCGCGGCGAACGCGCTCGACGCCGACGGGCGTGGGTGGACCTACCTGCCGTATGGCCCCTTCGCGACGCTCGCCGAGTATCGGGCCTGGATCGAGAGCGCGTGTCTCGGCGACGACCCACTCTTCTTCGCGATCGTCGACGCCGCGTGCGGAGGCGCCGTCGGCGTCGCCAGCTATCTCCGGATCGAGCCGGCGATGGGTACCATCGAGGTCGGCCACGTGCGGTTCTCGCCGCTCTTGCAGCGGCGCCCGGCCGCGACCGAGGCGATGTACCTGCTGATGAAGCGGGCCTTCGAGCTCGGGTACCGCCGTTACGAATGGAAGTGCGACGCGCTGAACGCGCCGTCGCGCACGGCGGCCGAGCGCCTCGGGCTGTCGTTCGAGGGCATCTTCCGACAGGCGGTGGTCGTCCGCGGCCGCAACCGCGACACGGCCTGGTTCGCGGCAGTCGACCGCGAGTGGCCGGCGCTCAGCCGCGCCTTCGAGCAGTGGCTCGATCCCGGGAACTTCGATACCGACGGCCGCCAGCGCGTGCCGCTCGGCGCACTGACGGCGCCGTTGCTGACCCGCGCGATCGTCGAACGAGCCTGACGGGCGGGGCGCGCGACTGCCGGCCGCGATCCGACTGCTCTGTGTCGTCGCGATCGTCGCCGGGGTCGGCTTCCGGTTCGACGGTCTCGCGCGGCGCCCGCTCTGGATCGACGAGGCGGCGACGACGCTCCACCTCGCGGGGCGGCCCGAAGCCGAGCTGCGCGCGTGGTACGACGGCCGGCCCGTGCGCGTCGCCGATCTCTGGGCGCCCCTCGCGCGGTCCGTCGGACCGGTCGTCCGGACCGTCGCTGCCGACGAGCCGCAGAGCGGGCTCGGCTACTTTCTGTTCGCGTCCGTCTGGGTGCGCGCCTTCGGCGGCGAGCTCGGGGTCCTGCGCGCGGCATCGGCCGTCGCCAGCACGCTCGCGGTGCTGCTGGTGCATCGTCTCGCGCGAGCCCTCTTCGGCGTCGCCGACGTCGCGCTCGCGGCGGCGGCGCTCGTCGCGCTGTCACCGCTGCACCTGCGGTACGCGCAGGAAGCGCGGCCGTATGCGCTGTGGTCGGCCGCGCTCGTGATCGCGGCGCTCGCTCTCGTCCGGGCGCGAACGCGGGGGACGCCGGGCGCCGCGTTCGGTTACGCGGTCGCGCTCGCCGCGGCGCTCTGGGTGCAGCTGCTCACGGTGCTCGTGCTCCCCGGGTTCGCGGCGCTCGGACGTCGCGGCGACGGGGATCCCGCCGCGGCGCGGACGACGGCGCGTCTACGGGTCGCGACGATGGCTGCGCTCGCGACATCGGCCGCGTGGGCGCCCGTGTGCTGGCGCGCCCGCACCAGAATCGCCGCAGTGACCGCGTGGGCCGCCGCGCCGACGAGTCTCCGCGGCTTGGTGCACGGCTGGCTCGGCGTCGTGACCGCGGTGTTCTTCCGGCCGTGGGGCGAGGGCGGGTTCTTGCCGTCGGCGCCGCAGTCGTTCGCGGCGAACTCGGCGTGGTCGATTTCCGGCATCCTCGTCGCGGCCGTCGTGGCGCTCGGATTGCGCGCGGTCGGTACGGGCACCGCGGCGCCCGTGCGCCGGTTCGTGCCCCTCTTCGCGCTCGGACCGTGGGCGCTCCTCGCGGCGATCGACGTCGTCTTTGGCGGCCAGCGGTCGACAGTGGCGCGCTATCTCGTGCCGCTCTGGATCGGGGCGCCGCTCGCCGTCGCCTGGTTCACGGCGGCGCCGGACGCCGGATCGCGTCGGCGGGCGCTGCTGGCGGCGCTCCTGGCGCTGGCCGCGGCGACGGCGCTTCGGGCCCGCTCCGCCGAGGTATGGTGGGATACCGACGCGTCGCGCATGCACGGCGTGGCGGCCGCCGCACGCACGATCGCCGCCGCGGACCACCCCATCGTCGTCACCGACGTGTGGCCGCTCAGAGTGCTGGAGCTCGCGCGCCAGCTTCCGGCGACGACCGACCTCCGACTCGGCGCGCGACCCCCGAGGGGCGTCGTCGACTGGGATCGGGTGCTTCTCTTCGATCCGTCGGACGCGCTACGCGCTGCGACCGTGACGGCGGCGGGACCGACGCACACGCTGGCGCCCGTTCCCGGAGCCTCCCTGCTGTGGCGCCTGGCGCGCGCGACCTCATGACCCGTAGGCGAGCTCTTCGACGTAGCACTGGACGTCGCCGAAGTGCTCGTAACGCTCCGTGTGGGGCAGCATCCCGAGGCGCAGCGGGTCGACGTCCATGCACTGGAGCGCGGGACGCGTGATCAGCGCGTAGTTCTCGCGGCGTCGCACGCGGTTCTTCAGCATCCGGTGCGCGAGGATCGCGTCGGCGCCGCCGATCTGGATGCGGCCGCCGATCGTGTGCTCGAGGAACGCGCCGTAGTGGCCGATCATCTTGAGGCGCAGACGACCGACGCCACGGCAGGCGCTGCAGTCGCAGCTGTCGTCGCCCTCGAGCGCGCGCTGCTTCTCGCGGAATGCCACGAACGCCGCGTGCATGACGTCGAGCAGCTGCGCCGGCGGCTGCACGGTGCCGTCCGCTCCGAGCGCGAACACGGCGTCGCCCTCGATGGCGTGGACGTCGAGCGGCGGTGCGAGCCGCTGGATCACCTCCTCGAGCAGCTCGGCGACCAGCGGGGGTCCGTGCTCGATCTCCGTCGTGGTGACGAAGGCCGTGAATCCGGTGATGTCGGCGAGCACGAGAAACCCGTGTCGGGTGCGCATCGTGGCCCTCCTCCCGGTGGTGTGACCCGCACCGATCGCGGTCCGTGAGAGGCGGTCGTCACTCATTGCCTCGCCAGCGTCGGCTGCATGACGCTCGCCGCGTGCTCGATCATCGCGCGGATGTCGCCGGCGAGCTCGTTCGGCAGCAGGTCGGCCTGCCAGACGAGCCGACTGCCGTTGCCGTCGGCGAAGACCTGCACCGAGGCATTGTGGTGCGTCAGCCGGCCGCCGACGACCGACCAGACGACCCGCCGCGCCTCGTCGTCGACGTCGACGATGAGCTCGCGCGCCACCATCCCGTTGCCGAAGGTGACGATGCGCGCGCCCTCCTCGAGGACCGTGTGCGTGACGAAGCCGGGACAGACGCGGGTGTGCAGCGCCCCGATGTCGCGGAGGGCGTCCCAGACGCGTGCCGGGGCGTTGTCGACCAGGATCTCTTTGCGAATGCTCGCCATGGTGATCTCCTTTTCTGCGCGCATTTCTAGCGGCGGCGTGCCGGCTGGTTCTTGGCGAAAATTGCGGTCGTCGGGGCGGCGAAAAAACGCTAGTCGACCGCGAGCTTGCGGGCGGCTACAAGGCTGGCATGAGCACCGACGCCGCCGTCTCCGCAGAACGGCAGCTGCCGCTCTTCGTGTACGGGACGCTCCGGCGCGGCGAATCGGCCGAAGAGCTGGTCGCCCGCGACGTCACGCGCCGAGCGCCGGCCCGCGCCAAGGGGCGGATGCTGGCGATCGGGGCGCCCTATCCGGCGGCGGTCTTCTCGGGGGACGCGACCGAGCACGTCGAGGGCGAGCTGCTGTGGCTCACGCCCGGCGCGTACGGGGCGGTGATCGATCGCGTCGACGAGTACGAGAACGTACCGTTTCTCTTCCGCCGCATCGCGATCACCGTCGAGGCCGAGGGCGTCGCGGTGGAGGCATGGGCGTACACGTACACCCACGCCTCGCACGAGATCCGGCCGCAGATGCGGTGAGCGTCCCGCCAGTCTAGCGGAGGAAGACGCCCGGCCGGGCGAACGGGTTGCCGTTCTGGTCGCGGACCTCGAGGAGCGGGTTGTCGGAGGTATCGAGGCCGAGGAACTCGACCGAGACCCCGTTCGGCAGCGGTGGCAGCTCGTTCTCGGCGAAGAACGCGTTCACCGAGGTGAGGAGCTTCGCGGTGCCGCCCAGGACGGTGAAGCCGGCGGTCACGGGAATCGTCCCCGTCATCATGTCGCCGTTGCTCGGGTCGTGGAGCGTGAACCGCATCCCGATGACCAGCGCGCCGGTGCCGTTCACGAGCGCGCCCGTGCCGTCGACGATGCCCGACATCGTGAGCTTGATGCCGACGTCGGCCGCGCCTTTGCAGCGCTGGTAGAGCGTCAGATCGCCCTTCGAGCCCGCTTCCCTCCACAGCCAACCGCTCTGCGGGCTGCCGGCGCGCTCGTTGTAGGTCTGGACGGGGCTGCACGCCGGGACGCCGCCGTCGGTCGTCGTGTTCGGCGTGTTGCCGCCCGGGTTGTTGCAGCTGACGAAGGCCTGCACGAGGCTCGTCGTCACCTTGATCGCGCTCTTGGGATGCGGGAACAGGGGGTCGCCGCCCGCCGTCGGTACGCCGCACGCAGGCTGCTGGTTGCAGTCGGGGATGTCGGGATGCGTGCAGCTACCGGCGCCGTCACAGACGTCGTCGGTACAGAAGAAGTCGTCGGGCGTGCACGGCGTGGCCACCGCAGCGTTCGGATGCGTGCAGGTACCGGCGCCGTCGCACTGGTCGACGGTGCAGTCGTTCCCCTCGTCGGCGCAGGCGCTGCCCGAGCTCTCGAACTGGCAGCTCGCGGAGCAGCAGTCGCCGCCGACGTCGTTGCCGTCGTCGCACGCCTCGCCGGCGTCGAGCGTGCCGTTGCCGCAGGCGGCCGGCACGATCGTGCTGGTCACGGGGGCGGAGTAGGCGAGCGTGTAGGGTCCGCCGAGCATGTAGGGCAGGTTGAAGATGTAGCCGCTCTCACCGACGCGCACGCGGTACGTGCCGGCCTCTTCGGCGACGAAATCGAGATCGTCGGTCGTGCCGCAATCGATTCCGCTGCACATCTCCAGGACGTCGAACGTCGGACCGGACCAGACCGACAGATCCGACGGGAAGCTCACCGATCCGCCGTCGGCGCAGAACGTGAGGATCAGCTCGTCGCCGGCTTGCATGGTGATGTCGAAGTAGTCGTTGCAGCCCATGATGCCGCTGCAATCCTGCGACGTCGTCTGGAAGCTCCCGTTCGGCTGGGCCATGCCCGGCGGACCGATGTTCGTCGAGAAGTCCTGCTCGCAGGAGTAGTAGAGATCGTCGGGCATCGCGACGGCCTGCGCGGCGCAGGCCACGACCGCGGCGAGTGACAACAGCAGGCGCGCGAGGATTGACATGGGGGCCTCCTGACGCACGGAATGCGGGAGTCTTGCACGACGGCGTGTTCCGGGTCGACGAAAATCGACGGCCCTGGGTGCGCCGAACCGGCGCATCCTTGATCTTCCCGGGGCGCCGCGCTTGAGTGGCGGCCATGGCCTACGACCCGTTCGCGCGCGGCCCGCATCCCGTCGGCGTGCGCACCTTTCAATGGACTGACGCGGCGCGCGACCATCGGGTGCTGCCCGTCGAGGTGTGGTACCCCGCGGCCGACGCCCATCGCGGCCAGGACGTCGCAGCCGCGACCCGGGACGAATACGAGCTCATCCCCGGCTTTCCGCCCGGGTGGCAGGAGGCCGTCCGCGACGCGACGGCGCGGACGGACCGCTGTCCATTGGTCGTCTTCTCGCACGGCTTCGGCGGGCACCGGCGTCAGTCGACGTTCCTCTGCACGCACCTCGCGAGCCACGGCTACGTCGTCGCCGCGATGGATCACACCGGCAACACGATCGTGGAGACGATGCAGGCGATCCTCGCCAAGCAGATGGGCGAGCCGGCGCCGGAAATCGACGCGATGGTGCCCCCGCTCATGGCGGTGCGTCCCGCGGACGCGAGCTTCGTGATCGACCGTCTCCTGGCCGGCGTGGAGGCCGTGCCGCCCGTCGACGCGGCTCGCGTCGGAATGACGGGCCACAGCTTCGGCGGGTGGACGACGCTCATGACGGTCGGCCGCGACGCTCGCATCCGGGCCGCGCTCCCGCTCGCGCCCGCCGGTGGCTGGTCGCCGCTGCCCACCGAGCCGCTCGCCGCAGCGCTCGACTTCGCGTGGGGACGCGACGTGCCGACGCTCTTCCTCGTCGCCGATCGCGACACGCTCCTACCGCTGCGCGGCATGCAGGAGCTGCACGGTCGCACGCGCGGCAGCAAACGCATGGTGGTGCTCGAGAACGCCGATCACATGCACTTCTGCGACCGGATCGAGGAGGTGCACGAGCTCTTCCGGATGATGCCGCCGCCCGTGTTCGACTCGCTCGTCGCGAGCATCCGACCCATCACCGAGCTGTGCGCGCCGGACTCCGCCTACGACTTCACGCGCGGGCTCGGTCTCGCGCACATGGACGCACACGTACGCGGCGTCGAGGGTGCCGCCGCGTTCCTCGCGGGTGATCTCGCGGCGACGTTGGCCGCGCGGAACGTCCGCGCGGCCGTCGCCTAGCAGCCCTCGACCACTACTGCTCCTCGATCGTCGTCCGCTTCTCCTGGTAGACGCGCTCCTCGGGAACCGCGGGCGGCGGCGTGATCACCGTTCGCTTCTCGACGACGACCGGCTGGGACGGCACGTCGGTCGTGACGGTCTCGCGGCGAACGACGGTGCGCGTCTCGTGCCCGCAGCCGAACGCTCCCGCCGTCGCCAAGCTGATGCTCATGAGTAGGACGAATTTCCGCATCGTAGATGCTCCTTTCGAGATGTTGGTGCGGAAAGGAGCGAGATCCGTGCCAGTCGGCAGGTGTCGGAATCAGGAGCGGCGCCTCGCCTGGTGTAACTCGTCACTGTAGTTTCTGCAGAACGGGACGCTTTCGCACACCGCGTTCAGCCGAAGCAGGACCGCCGTAGGCATCGATCCGGGTGATATCGCCGCCGTGCGCAGCCTCGGTACGGTCGGTCCATGACGAGGCTCGTGTGGAGCGTACCGCATCGGCGGGCGGCGATCGCCCCGCTGCCGACGCTCGTACAGCAACGACCCGTTCGCGCCATGCTGTTCGTCGCCGTCGCGGTCGGACACATCGCGGTCGAGTACGGAGTGCAAGCGGTGCAGCGCCTCGTGCGCGCGGCGCGGAGCGGCTGAGGCGGCATGGTACTGCGGTGCCGGTCGTGCGCCGTCGGCGTTATTGTAATAAGATTACAGTTCTGTTATGTCTCCGCGCCGGTGCCGGTTTGATGGTCCGCACATCTCGCACATCGGCGGCGACGTTGGCGCGACGGCTGCGGCCGCCGCTGCAGGCACGCAGCCGCCGCAGTCAGGAGCGGGTGCTCGACGCGTGCGCCGCGATGCTCGCGACGCGGCCCTTCGAGCGGATCACGATGGCGGACCTCGCACGGCGCGCGGGTGTCGCCGTGACGTCGATCTATGCGCGCTTCTCGGACAAGCGCGCGCTCGTCCTCGCACTGCATGAACGCCACGTGACCGAGACCGCGCGGCGCACCGCGGAGCTGCTCGATCCGTCCCGCTGGGCGGGTGCGGACCTCGAGACCGTGGTGCGGGGCGTGATCGAGGGCGTCGTCGCGCATCTCGCAGCACGGGCGCATCTGCTGCGGGCGGTGTTGCTCGCGGACGATCCGGACGTCGAGGCGCGGGCCGCCTCGCTCATGCGACAGGGATCGGTGGCGCTCGCGGATCTCGTCGCGCCGCGGCTCGGTCATGTGCCGCAGCGCGACCGCGAGCGCCTGATCGATTTCGCGCTGCGCGCGGTCATGGCGCTCGTGCAGCAGCGGATCATCTTTCCCCGTCACGAGCCCGGCCGCTACGCGCTCTCCGAGCGTGCGTTCACGCGGCGGCTCGGCGATCTCTTTCTCGCCATCGTCGCACACCCAGGAGGCCGCTGATGTTCGAGTACTTCGAGAACAACTACCCGTGGAACCTCGCGATCGTGACCGCGCTGGGCATGGGCGCCGTCGCGTCCGACGTCGACGCCGCATGCCGGCCGCTGCGCGCGATCGCGGACGCCGACCCTGCCGTGTCGAGCCCCGCCTGGGCGGAGGCGTGGTCGGGCCTGGCCGCCAGGCTCCGCCGGCAAGCCGAGCGCGACGAGGCCGACGGCCATCGCCGCAGCGCCGGCGAGAAATACCTCCGCGGCGCGCTCTATCAACTGATCGCGGAGCGCGCGCTGCGCTCGACCGATCCACGCAAGCTCGAGCGCTATCGCGATGCGATGGCGATGTTTCGCCGCGGTGTCGAGCTGCGCGGCGACGCCGCGGAGCTCGTCGAGATCCCGTACGGGCGGGGCGCGCTGCCCGCCGTGTTCGTGCCCGCCGTCGGTGCGCGGCCGGCACCGTGCATCATCCATTTCAACGGCTTCGATTGGCTGAAGGAGTTCAACTACCTGCCGATGGCGGAAGAGTACGCCCGCCGCGGGATCGCCAGCCTCTTCTGCGACCAGCCCGGCAGCGGCGGCGCGCTCCGGCTGCACGGGCTCACCGCCGAGGTCGAGACCGAGCGCCCGGCCGCAGCATGCATCGACCATCTCGTCGCCCGCGCCGACGTCGACCCGTCGCGCATCGGCATCATGGGGGCGAGCCTCGGTGGGTACTACGCGCCGCGCGCGGCGGCGTTCGAGCGCCGCTTGGCGTGCTGCGTCGCATGGGGCGCGTTCTTCGACGCCGAGGAAGTGCTGCGGATGCGGGCCGCGCAGGCTGCGGGCTACGCCAACTCCGTTCCCGAGATCGAGGACCAGATGCTGTGGGTGACGGGTGCGACGTCGCTCGCGGCCGCCGTAACGTTCATGCGCGGGCTGACGCTCCGCGACGTCGCCGATCGCATCACCTGCCCGCTGCTGATCGTGCACGGCGGACGCGATCGGCAGATCCCGGTCGACCACGGTCAGAAGACGTACGACGCCGCCCGGAACAGTCGCGCCCGGAAGCTGGTCGTGCTCGGTCCCGAAGACGGCGGCGTCGAGCACTGCTCGATCGACAATTTCCCGCTGGTGCGCGACCTGGTGGCCGACTGGATCGCCGAGACGCTCGACGTTCGCGACTGAACGCTCGGCTGCGACGCTTCCATAAGTGGTCGTGGCGACCGCATCTCTCCGAGTTGCGGACGATGGGACGGGCGACGCATTCGACGATGAGTGGCTCTTCCACGGCCCCGGAGCGCAGACGGCTCGCAGATCGACATCGGCCCGCTCGAAGCGGGCGAGGAAGACGCCGCGCTCGACTGCCTGGGAGCCTGCTTTCGATTCGCGCCTGATCCGGGGCGCTGGCGTCACCTCTATCGCGACGGGCCCGCCGGCGACGCCGTCATCGTCGTCGTTCGGAGCGGCGGCGCGCTCGTGAGCGGCGTCGCGCTGCTGCCGCGGCGGATTCGGTTCTTTGGACGGTGGGGCCTCGCCGGCCACGTGCTGGACTCGATGACGCGTCCGGAATGGCGCGGCATCGGCATCCGCAGCGCGGCGACGACGCTGGCGCGGCGGATCGCGCGCGAGCGCGGGCTGCTCGCGGTCTTCTCGTTCGCCAACGATTCGAGCCTGCCCGGCAGCCTGCGACAACCTACGCGCCGGCGCGTCTCGGAGATGCCGCTGCTGATCCGTCCGTTCTGGCCGTCGCGTGGAACGCTCGCGTCGGCGCTGGTGCACGGCGCCCGTCAGTGGTCCGGAAGTTCGGGCCCGTCGGAGCCGGAGTCGGCGGTCGCAGGACCGCTGCCAGCCGGCGCCGATCTCGTCGCGCGGGCGTTTCCGGAGGATGGCGGGTGGTCGGCGCCCGCGTTCGACGACCGGCACACGCGACTGTTCGAGCGCGCCGAAGGCGTCGCCCCGATCGCCATGATCCGCGATGCCGACCATCTCACCTGGCGGTACGCGGCCGCACCCGGCATGCCGTATCGCCAGCGCGACGTGTGCGACGGAGCCGAGGTCGTCGCGTCCGCCGTGCTGCGCACCGCCGAGATCTTCGGCGGCCGCGTGGCCTTGCTCATGGAGTGGCTTTGGCAGCGCGGTGCGCGCGCGGCGGCCGCCGACCTCGTGCGCGACGCGGTGCGCTCGGCGCGAGCTGCGGGCCTCGACGCCGTCGCGGCGCTCGCGATGCCCGGCACGGCGCACCGGCGCTCGCTCCTCCACCTCGGGTTCCTGCCGATTCCCGCGTGGCTCGCGCCGAAGCGCGTGACGTTCAACGTAGGGCCCGAGAATGAGGGCGACGACAGCGCACGCTGGTACGAGCCGTCACACTGGCACTTGAGCTGGGGCGACGGGTTTCTGCTCTGAGAGCGCCGCAGGTGCGCGTGCCTCAGCGTGCGATCGTCTGCCAGCTCCGCGGGTCCGCGCTCGGCCCGACGTGCACGCGGCGCCATCCCGGGTCGAGCGGGAAGCGGACGTCGCGCGTTTCGCCCACGCCGAAAGTGACGCGTCGGAACCCGCGCAACGTGCCGAGCGCGCGCCCGTCGCTGCCGAGCGCGAGGTCGACGTAGAGCTGGACGACCTCGTCGCCGACGCGCCGGCCGGCGTTCCGGACCGCGACCACCAGCGTGTCGCCGTCGAGCCACGGCACGCCGTACTCGAAGCGCGTGTACGAAAGGCCGAATCCGAACGGAAAGGCGGGATCGCGACGCTCGGCTTGCATGAGGCGGTAGCCGTGCAGCGGACCGTAGTGCGCGACGCGGGCCCGCCGATCGAAGGGCGGCAGCTGCGCCGCCGAACGCGGCCACGTGCAGGGCAGGCGGCCGCTCGGGTTCACGGCGCCCAACAGGATCGCGGCGAGGGCGTAGCCGCCTTCCATCCCGGGATACCAGGCCATGAGAAGCGCGGGGATCTCCGAGCGCCACGACTCGGTGACGATCGCGGCGCCGCCTATCAGCACGACGACCGTCCGCGGGTTCACCGCGGCGACCGCCTCGATGAGCCGTTCGTGCGCGGGACGCAGTCGGAGGTCGGCACGGTCTCCGCCGCCCAGGAGCGAGAGGTACTCGCCCTCGTCGCGGAACGTATAACCGCAGACGACGACGGCGACGTCGGCCTCGGCGGCCGCGCCGGCGCCGCGTCCCGGATCGTCGGTCGCCGCCGCCACGAGACCGAGGCCGTGCTCGGCGGCGGCGATCCGGAGGCCGTCGAGCGGCGTCACGACCCGGGGCGGGTGGACTTGCGAGGAGCCGTGGTCGCCGGTGTTGGGCAGCGACGCGAGCCGCCCGATGACGGCGATCCGCGACGCCTGCCCGCGGTCGAGCGGCAGGAGCGGCGCGGATTCGCCGATCGGCGGATCGTTCTTGAGGAGCACGATCGAGCGCTCGGCGGCGAGCCGCGCCAGGGCGCGATGCGACGTACCCGCGACCGCGTCGCTCCGATAGCGGTCGGGCTCGCCGCGGTCCGCGAACGCGAGCTGCGTGCGGAGCGCGCGCCGCACGGCCTCGTCGACGTGCGCCGCGCTCACGGTGCCGTTGCGGAGCGCGCGCGCCAGGCCGCGGAAGCGCAGCCGGGCCGGCATCTCGACGTCCATCCCCGCCGCCACGGCGTCGGCCCCGCGCACCCCGAACACGAAATCGCTGATCACGATGCCGGTGAAGCCCCATTCCCGACGTAGCACGTCGCTCAGCAAGTGGCGGTGGTGGCCGCACCAGGCGCCATTCACCTTGTTGTACGCGCTCATCACGGAGGCGACGCCGGCGTCGACGCAGCGCCGGAAGTGCGGCAAGTACACGTCCCGCAGATCGGCTTCGTCGATGCGCACGTCCACCTTGAAGCGCGCGTTCTCGATGCTGTTGCAGGCGAAGTGCTTCACGCACGCCATCACGTGGCGTTGCGCGCCGCGGACGAGCGCCGCGCCCATCTCGCCGAGCAGATGCGGGTCCTCGCCGTAGGTCTCCTGGGCCCGGCCCCATGCGGGGTGACGGAGCAGGTTCACGCAGACGCCGGCGAAGAAATTGGCGCCCTGGGCGCGCGCCTCGACGCCGATCGCGTCGCCGATGCGCTCCTCCAGCGCCGGATCGAACGTCGCGCCCCGCGCGATCGCGACCGGGAACGCCGTCGACTGCCCGAGCACGACGCCGCGCGGGCCGTCCGTGAAGCGGATGCCCGCGATCCCGAGTCGCGGCACGCCGCCGGCCGTGTACGGCTGCTCGTTGTAGCGCCGCGACATGCGGAACAAGTCGCGCAGCGGCAGGTCGCCGGCGAGCATGCGAAGCTTCTCGTCGAGAGAGAGCTCGGAGAGGAGTTCGTCGACCTCGTTCATGCGGCGCTCCGAATAGCGCCCGTCGGGCGACGACGAAAGCGCACCGGTTCGCGTTCGGCGCGTGCTCCGAAACGACACACGTGGCTCATCTCCGCCCAGCTCGCTGACCACCCACGCAGACGACGCGTCCATCCCAGTGGACTTCGCGGACGGTAAAGCCGAGCGCGATCGCGACCTCCGATGCGGCACCGCGCTTGCTGCAGACGCCGAGGTCATCCACCGCGACGCAGCCGCTCCCCGGTAGCGTCTCGCCAACCGAGAAGACGAGGTGCGGTCATGAATCGAGCCGGCACGCTGCTGCTCGCGCTGCTCGTGTTTCCGACGTGTGTCCACGGGGCCGACGACGAGCTCGTCGCCTGCGGCAAGATGGTCGCGGGCGGCCTCCGGCGCGTCGCCGCGACCCCGGATGCGCGTTTCCTCGGCAAGGTCCGGGACACGACGGCGCTCTGTCGCGGCGGCGCGCGCGCCACCAAGTACCGCGCGACGCCCTGGGTCGACTGGGCCAACTATTACGCGACCGGCGATGCGTCCTCGAAGAAGTCGGGCTTCCTCAAGTTCTTCGAGAACCCGGCCAATCGTCGCGGCCTCGACGGTGCCCTGCTCGACCTCGAGTACCAGCGCATCGAGCTCATCAAGTTCAACCTCCACGACAACAGCGGCACGTATCCCGGATACGTGCGCGGGTGGCAGACGGGCAGCCTCCCCAAGGTCTGGCCGGAGATGCGCCTGCCGGTCGATCATCCGCAATACGCGGTGGTCGGCGGCCCGGGGGAGCAGCACTGCGGCGGCGAGCTGGTGCGGTTCCGGAATCTCACCGGGATCTGCAACGACACGCGCAACCCGGCCATGGGATCGACGGGATCCGTGCTGGCGCGGAACGTCGACTTCGGCGCCACTTTTCCCGAGCTCGGCGACGACGAGCTCACGAAGAACCGCCACGGCGACCGGATCGGCGTCATGAAGCCCGATCCGCAGGTGATCAGCCGCCGCTTGTTCACCCGCCAACAGAGCCGTCCCGACCTGTGCGCCGCCGGGCTGGGGGTCGGCGGCAGCTCCGCCGACGCGCAGTGCGATTACGTGAAAGCGCCGTTCATGAACGTCCTCGCCGCGTTCTGGATCCAGTTCATGACCCACGACTGGTTCTCGCACATGAGCGAAGGCGACAACGATCTGCGACAGCCGCTAATGTCGACCGGCTGTACGACGACCCGTGACCACGGCGCTCTGCGGCCGCTGAAGCCGGCAGAGGTCAAGGCGCTCGGTTGCCGCCCGGCCGACGTCGTCGACCAAGGGTTCGTCGCCGACAAGACGCCGCCGGGCCGCTTCACCGACGCCGCGGGCGGGTCGCAGCTCGCACGCGCGCACCGGACCACGCGCAACATGGTGACCGCGTGGTGGGACGCGTCGCAGATGTACGGCTTCGACGACACGTCGCGCCGCCGTGTGAAGCGCGACCCGCGCGATCGCGCCAAGCTGCTCATGGTGGCCGACGAGGACGGCAGCGCCTCCGGACGGCGGCTCGGGTACCTGCCGGTCATGGACCCGGGTGATCCGAAGAACGCCGTCTGGACGGGGCAGGAGTCCGTCGGCTTCCCCGACAACTACACCGCGGGTCTGAGCTTCCTGCACAACGTCTTCGCGCGGGAGCACAACGCCTTCGTCGACACCTTCCGCGCCCAGCCGCGCGGCGAGGATTCCGGACTGCGCGACCCCGCGCACGCCGAGCGCCGGATCACCTACGGCGACGTCACGGACGACGAGCTCTTCGAGGTCGCCCGTCTGGTGGTCGCCGCCGAGATCGCGAAGATCCACACCATCGAGTGGACGACGCAGCTCCTCTACGACGAGCCGCTCTATCTCGGCATGAACGCCAACTGGAACGGACTGTTCGAGGACCAGTCGCTCGCCTCGCAGGCGACGGAGCAAGTCGTCGAGAACACCTTCGGGCCGTCGGACGATCCGACCAAGCTGACGCAGTGGTACTCGGTCTTCGCCGGCGGCAGCGGCATCGTCGGCCTCGGTAGCCATCACTATGCCGACGGCGCGATCTTCGCCCACTACGACCCACACAAGACCGATCGGTGGAGCCTCACCAACGAGGACGATCTCATGCGGGGCGTGAATCACTTCGGGTCGCCGTTCAACTTCCCGGAAGAGTTCGTCACCGTCTACCGCCTGCACCCGCTGGTTCCCGACCTCATCGAGATGCGCCGCGTCGACGACCCGAACCGCATCGTCGCCAAGATTCCGGTCGTGCGGACGTTCCGTGCCGAGGCGACCGCCGCCGTCCGCGACGCCGGCCTGCCGAGCTGGGCCGTCTCGCTCGGACGGCAGCGGCTCGGCGCGCTGACCCTTCAGAACATGCCGGCCTTCCTCCAGAACCTGCCGCTCAAGGGTCGGCTGCCGAAGTCGCCGACCGACACGATCGACGTGACTGCGCTCGACCTCATCCGCGACCGCTCGCACGGCTTGCCGCGCTTCAACGAGTTCCGCCGGCAGTACGGGTTGCAGCAGCTCACGAGCTTCGACGACTTCGTCGACGTCCGGCTGGCCGACCGCGCCGCGGACGACGCCACGGCGCGCGCCGAGCTCGAGCGCGAGCGCGGCCTGGTCGAGACCATACGCGACATCTACGGCCAGCACGTCTGCGACGCCTCCAAGGTCATCACGCGCGCGCAACGCGACGGCGATCGGCCGATCGACGACTGCCTCGGGCATCCGAACGGCAGCGTCGTCGACAACGTCGAGGACGTCGACGTGGTGGTCGGCATGCTCGCGGAGTTCACCCGGCCGCACGGGTTCGCGATCTCGGAGACCCAGTTCCAGGTGTTCATCCTGAACGCGTCGCGCCGCCTCTTCAGCGACCGTTTCTTCACCTCGAGCTTCCGCCCCGAGTTCTATTCGAACCTCGGCTTCCGCTGGGTCATGGAGAACGGTCCCGACGGCAAGGTGTGGGAGAAGGGCGAGCCGAACGGGCACCGCGTGCAGGTGTCGCCGATGAAGCGCGTGCTGCTGCGGGCGATCCCCGAGCTGCGCGACGAGCTGTCGACGGTCGTGAACGCGTTCGACCCGTGGGCGCGCGACCGCGGCGAGTACTATACGCTCGCTTGGAAGCCGCGACGCGGCGCAGAGTCGGATCCGGCGTTCCGCACGACCACCACCCTCCAGACGGCGGCGCGCTGACGGCCATGGCGACCACGCCGCTCCGTTCGGTGGCCGCCCCTGCGCCGGCGCCGGTGCGCGCGAAGCGCATCCGCGTCCCGCTGCTGGTCGACGTCGTGCTGGTCGACGACCTCGCCGGCATCACCACGATGGACGGCGAGCCGACGGTCACGCGGGTCGTGCAGCACGCGGGACCGCTGGTGAACCGCCTGCTGTCGCGCCGCGTGGCCCGTGCCTTCGCGATCGGGGAGGTGCCCCTGCCGACGTTCACCGACCGGACCGATCGGCGACGGGCGCGTCGGCAGGAGGAGCTCGAGGCGCGGCTCGGCGCCGCGGCTCCGAGCTTCGCCGACGACGGCGCGGAGCTCGCGACGCTGGTCGCCCACGTGCGCGGCGGCGGCGACCCGGAGCCGGTCGGCATCGCGGTGCAGATCCTTTTCGGCCGGCTCTTCGACCGCAGCTTCCGCGGCTCGCCGGACACCTGGGCCGCCGCCCGGCTCGTGTTCGGGTTTCCGCGGGCGTTGCCGCCACGCAGCTGGTGGTGGCGCCTGTCGGGCGAGCTCGCGCGTTGTCAGCGGCTCCTGGCCGACGCCGCGCGCCGCGATCCGGCGGCGATTCACGCCATCACCAATACCGTCCACAACGTCGTCGAGACGTTGTCGCGCATGCACCGGCTCGCCGCCGATCGCGGTGCGGACGTCGACGCGGTGACCGCCGTGCGCCGCTGCCTCGTCGCCCCGCCGGCGCTGCTGCGGTGGTGCACGCAGACGACGCGCGTGGCGGGAATCGCGAAGCCGCTCCGCCGCGGGACGCTCGTGGTGTTGCGGCTCGGCCGGGCCCACGACGCCCTGCAGGACGCCGCCTCGCCGTTCCTCCTGCAGCACTGGAACCAGTGTCCGGCGCACGGCTACGTGACCGCGCTCCTGGAACGCGTCTGGACGGACGCGCGAACGTGACGCCGTGACGCCGCAGTCGCAGTTCATGGTGCTCGCGCCCGTGACGTCGGGTCGCGAGGCGGAGCTGCGCGGGCTCCTCGGCACGATGAGCGGGCCCTCCGGCATCGCCGACCCGGCGAACGCGCTGGTACCGTTCGGGCGCTGCGAGCGGCTGCACTTCGCACGGGTGACGGTGCTCGACGACCCGACCGGCGACGACGTCGCGGTGTACGGCGTCCCGCCGGTGGCGTTGCCGGTGTATCTCGCGCTGATCGGCAGCTGCGACGGTCCGGCGGACGAGTGCCTCGCCGATCTCGCGCGCGAGGGCGGTCCCGGGCTGCGCCGGATCTTCGCGCACTGCGACGGCTTCGATGCGAGCAGCGACGTGCGCGAGTGGATGCGTGCGTGCGAACGCCCGATCGCGGCGAGCTACGTCAATCGGGTCGGCCGCTCGGTGCGCCAGATCCACGAAGAATGCGCGTTGCAGCGGGCGCTCGCGGCGCGCGTTCCGCGCGGGTCGACCGCGAGCGGCGCCGCGGCACAGCGGCTGCGCCGCGAGCTCGTCGACTTCGTCGATGGCGAAGTGAGCGCCGGCCGGCTCGCCCTCACGCCGCCCGACCCGACACCGGTGCAGTGGCAGGTCGCGAAGCTCGTGCATGCCGTCGTCATCCCGCTCCTCGTCGGGCCGCCGCTGCTCCTGCTGGCGCCGCTCTGGATCCCGATCCTGCGCGTGAAGGAGGAGCGCGACGCGGTGCTCTGCCCGCCGCCCGACCCCGACGCGCTCCTCGTCCTGCAACGGCTCGAGGACCACGACGTGTCGAACCAGTACACGGCGATGGGATCGCTCAAACCCGGGCCGTTCCGCCGCTGGCTGGTGACGGCGATCCTCGCCCTCATCGATTGGGGCAGCCGTCACGTCTTCACGCGCGGCCACCTCGCACGCGTGCGGACGATCCACTTCGCGTTCTGGGCGTTCGTCGACGAGAAGCGCCGAGTCGTGTTCACCAGCAACTACGACGGCGGCCACGAGGCCTACATGGACGACTTCATCAACAAGGTCGCCTGGGGCCTGAACCTGTCGTTCAGCCACGGCGTCGGCTGGCCGTACACGCGCTGGCTCGTGCAGCGCGGGGCGCGCCTCGAGCACGAGTTCAAGAACTACCAGCGCCGCCATCAGCTGCCGACCGACGTCTGGTACAAGGCGTATCCGGGATTGACGCTCGCCGATCTCGAGCGCAACCAACGGATCCGCGAGGGACTGGAGCAGGTCGACCCGACCGATACGGAGGCGGAAGCATGGTTGCGCCTTTTGTGAGCGGCACGCCCGGCGGCGGGGCCGCGCTCGTCGACCTCGACGACGTCCAAGGGCTCCTGTGGTCGGGATATGGGAAGCTGAAGGCGGCGTTCCTCCTGCTGCGCATCGAAGACGCCGGTCGGGCCCGGCAATGGCTGGCGCGCTGCAGCGACGAGGTCACCACCGCGCGGGCAGCCGACGCGAGCCCGCCCCGCGCGCTGCACGTGGCGCTCACGGCCGATGGCCTCGCGGTCCTCGCTGTGCCCGACGACGTGCGGGCGCAATTCGCGACGGAGTTCCAGCGCGGCATGGCGAGCGACGACGCGCGCGCACGCCGCCTCGGCGACGTCGGCGCGAACGATCCGTGCCGGTGGGACTGGGGAGTCGGGCCGCGGGCGCCGCACGTCGCGGTGTTGCTGTACGCCGCGTGCGACGCGTTGGAGCCGTGGCGCGCATCGGTCACGACGCAGTGCCTGGCCGCCGGCTTCTCGCTCGTGACCGTGCTCGCGACGGCGAACGAGCAACGGTTCGAGCCCTTCGGATTCCGCGACGGGATCTCGCAGCCCGAGCTCGATTGGGATCGCCGGCGGCCGGTCGTCGATCGCGACCGGCTCTCGTACGACAACCTGAGCTGCCTCGGCGAGTTCGTGCTCGGCTACCCGAACGACTACGGGCTCTACACCCCGCGGCCGGTCGTCCTCGCGGCCCGCGATCCCGACGGGCTCCTGCCGCGCGCGGAGGACGCGCCCGATCGTGCCGACGTCGGGCGCAACGGGTCGTACCTCGTGATCCGTCAGCTGCAGCAGGACGTCGAGGGGTTCGGGCGCGAGCTCGACCGGCACGCGCGGGGCGACGCGACGCTGCGCGAAGAGCTCGCCGCCGCGATGGTCGGCCGCACCAAGGACGGTGTGCCGCTGGTCGGGACGGACGGCGACACGAACGCGTTCACGTACGACGACGACCCGCGCGGGGTCCGTTGCCCGCTCGGTGCCCACATCCGCCGCGCCAATCCCCGCAACGCCGACCTGCCGGCGCGGACGCGCGGGATCGTGGCGCGTCTCTGGCGCATGCTGGGATTCGACGCGGCGGCGCTCGAGCGCGACGTCGTCGCGTCGACCCGCTTCCATCGGTTGCTGCGCCGCGGACGGAGATACGGCGCCGACGACGCCAGCGGCGACGTCGGCATCCACTTCGCGTGCCTCGTCGGCAACATCAAGCGGCAATTCGAGTTCGTGCAGAGCGCGTGGATCATGGGCGGCGCCTTCGCCGGGCTCCACGGCGAGCGCGACCCGCTGCTCGGCCACCGCGAGCCGTACCTCGACGGCGCGCCGACCGACGCCTTCTCGCGGCCGCGGCCCGAGGGTCCGGATCGGCGCGTCTGCGGCCTGCCGCAATTCGTGACGGTCAAGGGCGGTGCGTATTTCTTCCTGCCCGGGATCGCCGCGCTCCGTTACCTCGCCGGTGCATCGCGCCGGGTGCCGTGATGCCGAAGAACGTGCTCGGCTCGATGACGAGTCGCCCGATGCCGCCAGCCGACACCGGCTCGAAGGTCCTCGACTGGATCAGCGACGCGTCGATCCGCCTGATGCAGCTCGAGCGTCGCATCGATCCCTGGCTCCGGCCCGCCTTCGACGCGCTCTTGCGTGACCGCGTCGCGCGCGTCGTGACGATGCTCATCAACCGCCGGCGTCGGGACGACGGGCTCGCGCTCGCCGAGGAGCAGACGCAGCCGGACGAGGAGGCGTCGCTGCAATCCATCATCGACACGTTCCGCGCCCAGATGCGCGGACTCTGGAAGGACGGCGGGTTCGAACGCGGCGGCAACACCAAGACGCACGGTCTGGTGCGGGCGGAGCTGGTCGTACACGACGGACTCCCGTCAGCGTTCCGGCACGGCATCTTCGCCGAGCCGAAGACGTACCGCGCCTGGGTACGGTTCTCGGGGCCCGGCCCGTACGTGACCCCCGACATCGACGACGTCGGCTTCATGAGCATCAGCATCAAGTTGCTGGGCGTACCGGGGCCGAAATTGATGGAAGAGGAGCGGTTCACCCAGGACATGTTCGGCGTCTCGACGCCGACGTTCGTCACGCCCGATACGCGCGCCAACGCGCAGCTGCAGCGGAACAGCCTCAAGAACGCGCCGATCTACTACTTCCTGAACCCGCGACGATCGCACGTGCTCGACTTCATCATGCAGGGCTTGTGGACGAAGACGCAGAGCAGTCCCTTCGAGGCGCCGTACTTCAGCTGCGTCCCGTACCTCCTCGGCGAAGGGCAGGCGATGCAGTACTCGGTGTGGCCGACGTCGCGGACGAAGACGCCGATCCCGCGTCTGCCCCTGCGGCCCCCGGACGACTACCTCCGCCAGGCGATGGTGAAGGCCCTCGATGCCGGCGACGTCGAGCTCGACGTCCGGCTGCAGCTGCAAACGGACCCGCACCTCATGCCGATCGAGAACAACGCCGTGCTGTGGCCGGAGCGCGTCTCCCCGCGCGTCTCGGTCGCGACGCTCAGGATCCCGCAGCAGAAGTTCGATTCGCCGGCGCAGATCGCGTTCGCGCGCCGTCTCTCCTACAACCCGTGGCACTGCATTCCCGAGCACCGTCCGCTCGGCAACCAGAGCCGGGCGCGACGACGGATGTACTGGGAGCTCTCCAAGTACCGCCACGACATGAACCGCGTGCCGCACTACGAGCCGACCGGCGACGAGCGGTTCGACTGAGGTGGTTCAGGAGCCGATCAGGTTCCGGGCGCGGCGGTACCCTTCGTCGATCGCGCGGTGCATGCGGTCGGCGGCGAAATCCCAGGCGCCGAGCTCGAGCGCGCGTCCGGGATGGATCACGTGGACCGTCTTGCCGTCGACCTTCGGCACCCACCGCGGCCGGAGCGCCGACTTGAGCGCCGTGCCGCGCGGTGAGGTGACGACGGCGACGATGTCGTCCACGCCGCGCGCGGCGAGCTGCTCGATCGGCAGGTTGTCGATGAAGCCGCCGTCGACCAGCAGATCGCCGCGGACGCGGATCGCACGGCCGTAGAAGGGTGGCAGGAAGCAGGAGCCGAGCAGCGGCTCCAACATGGTCGGCTCGGTGCGGCTCGAGAACACGACCGGCCGCCAGTCGCGGAGCCGCGTCGCGACCACCACGGCTTCGACCGGCCGCGCCCGCAGGTCGACCGTGCCGAGCGCGTCCACGAGCGCGGTGCGGACCAGGTGGCTCATGTCGAAGAGCGAGCGGTTCCACGCCGCACGCCGGAACGAGATGATCGAGCGGTTCGCGAGCGCGCGCCAGAGGCGGGGCAGGTCGGCAGCCCGGCCCGCTGCCAGCGCCGCCGCGCACAGCGAGCCGGACGACGTCCCCGCCGTCACGCCGACGTCGACCTGCGATTCGGCGAACGCCGCCGCGACGCCCGCATGGAACGCCGCGCGGCACGCGCATCCTTCGAAGGCGATGCCGAGCATTCAGAACTGCAGCGCGAAGTCGATCAACCGCTTTTTGTCCCAGTACACCTTGCCGAGGTAGAGCGTCGGGCCGATCTGCCGGATCTCGTCGCGGATCCAGTGCGCAACCAGCGAGGTATCGGAGTAGTCGAGCACGATGCACTCCTTGCCGTCGAGCCAGCTCGGCCCCTTGTACACTTTTGCGATGATGGCGTGGAAGCCGAGCGCCGAAAGACGATTCTTCAAGACGCCTTTCTCGCGGTCGAAGACCTTTCCCTTCCACACGAAATGCTCGATCAGCGTCGCGATGTCCTTCGTGTAGGTCGTGCCGGGGGCGATGATGGCCTTGCCCTCGGCCTCGCCCTCAGGGATCTCGCCGGCAGGGGTCTTGGTGAAGAGCTCGTCGAGCTGCGCCTGGGACATGCCGAACAATTGGTCCATGGATGGCATTGACGTCGTCTCCTTTCGCGCGAAGCGGTCGTGGTCGTCCATGCAAGTTGCGGTGCATGTGAGCCCGGTGCGGAGCAGATCGGGAAATGCGGTGCGGCGCTCCGATTCACGAGGCGCGGCCACGATGCTCTGTGAGGGAACGTCGCTGAAGGACCGAGCATGCGTCCAATCGAGTGGACGTGGTGTCCGACGGGTAGGCCAGTCGAAGGGCGGGTTGCTGCGATGGCAGAGATGGTCGCTCGGCATGCTATGGCCGGTCGGCGCTCCAGGCGCGGTTCGGCACGGCATGGCCTCGACGCGACTTCTCAGCCCGGCATTCTGGAAGGAACGCCTTCCACTCCTGCGCTCGCCCGCCGGACGGGCGCAGCTCGCGATCGGCGCGCGATATCTGCTCTGGCCGCGGATCAAAATCCCCGCGTCGGCCTATCGACGCCTCATCGTGCCGCGCACGCGTGTCGTCGCGATCGTCGGCTCGCTCGGGAAGACGACCACCACGCGCACGGTCTCCGCCGCACTCGATCTGCCGGCGCGTCGCCTCGCCGGCGGCAACGCCTTTGCAGCCGTTGCGTTCGCCGCGCTACGGATCCGCCCTTGGCATCGCCACGCGGTGATCGAGGTCGGGATCGCGATGCGGGGCCAGATGGCGAAGTACGGGCCGATGCTCCGACCCGACGTCGTCGTGGTGACGTCGATCACGAGTGAGCACAACATCTCGCTGCCCACGCTCGAGGTCACGCGCGCCGAGAAGTCCGAGATGGTCCGTGCGCTTCGCCCGGACGGCATCGCCGTCCTGAACGGTGACGATCCCAACGTGCTCTGGATGCGCGAGCGGACGCGCGCGCGCATCGTCACGTTCGGGATCGCGGACGGCAACGACGTCCGTGCGAGTCACGTCGAGCTCGAGTGGCCGCACGGGATGCGTTTCCGGATCCATGCGCGCGGCGCGACCACGGCCGTTCGGACGCCGCTGATCGGGCGGATCGCCGTGTATCCCGTGCTCGCGGCGATCGCGGTCGGCCTCGAGGAGGGGTTCGCGTTGGACGAGCTGCTGCCGCGACTCGAAGCGCTCGCGCCGACGCCGCAACGCCTGCAACGCGTCGTGACGCCGACCGGCGCCATCGTTCTCCGCGACGATTTCAAGTCGTCGCTGGAGACCATCGACTCGGCACTCGACGTCTTCGCCACGGTCCCCGCGCGCCGGAAGATCGCGGTGCTCGGCGACGTCGAGCAGTGCCCAGGCAACCGGCGCGACACCTATCGCCGTCTCGGCGAACGGATCGGCACGACCGCGAGCCAAGCGATCTTCTTCGGCACCGACTGCCAGGGGTACGCCGTCGGCGCCGTGCGCGGCGGCTTGCCGCGCACGGCGATCACCAAGGCACACGACGATCTCACGGCCGTGCTCGTCGCACTCCCGACCGATCTCGGCGAGGGCGACGTCGTGCTCGTCAAGGGTCGCACCAGACAACGCGTCGGCCGCATCGCGCTCGCGTTGCTCGGACGCGACGTCGAATGCCGAATCGCGGCCTGCCCGCTCGACGCGTCGGTGAGTTGCGACGCCTGCAAGATGCTCGAGCGCGGCTGGCGGCCGGGGGAACTGCGCGACTTGAACCGCTGACGACGCTTCGGAAGTGGGCAGGGGCGGAATTGAACCGCCGACACGCGGGTTTCCGTCCCTCTCGGCTCGCGATGATCGACGGTGATCGACACACGATTCGGACAGTCGAACGACGCTCGGAATCACCGCGCCCAGGGGACGTGGGCACCACGCCATCCGGTACGCTTGCACTCGCACGCGCCGTTCGTTTGCATGAGGCGCGTCCAGCCCACGGAACGTCTGCGACAAGCGCCGGGGTCCCTGGACGTCCGAGCCGAGGGTCCGCGTGCCGGCGCATGGCCTCACTATCGGCTGGAATTGTCCCAGTGCGAGAATCGTCCATCGAACCTCAGCTGAACCAGAAAGGAGAACCGTGATGACCCGCAGGTTACTTGAGATTGTTGTGGTCGGCCTGGCTGTGTCCGTGATGGCTTCGGCCGTTCTAGCGCAGCAAGCCGTTCAAGGAGCGGGTGAGATCATCACGGCACCTGGCGAGGTCCCCAAGGGGACAGTCCGGGGCACGGCCAGGGGCGCCAGGAAAGGCCATCCCGTAGGGGGAGCCGTCGTCGGAACGGCCAAAGGCACGAAGAAGGCCGTGCGCAAGACCGTTCGCGGCACAGGAAATGTCGTCGAGGGGACCGGCAAAGCCGTGGGGGGCACGCTGCGGGCACTCGGTAGCGAGTAGGCGAGGGCCACGTGCGGCTTGCCGCCGGTGTGCGGATACCACGACGTGACAAAGCTCTCGCTACGCTACCGAGGTTCAGCAACAATAGCCGATGTCCGCAGTGTCGGCTGCGACGGTACGGCGGCTGGGTGCGCTACTGTCCCGGCTGCCCTCGGATCGCCGGGGGGTGTCCGTGCGGTGGGAAATCGGACGGGCGGTAAGGAGATCCAAAACCGACTCCGGCGTTGACACTCACTACGCCGCCGTCGTGGTGCGCAAGGAATGGACCACTAGATCTTTCGCGAACCGCCCGCGAACGGCGCTCTGAGACGGCGACGCGCCTCGCCGCGACCCAGAAGCTCGATCCTGCGGCCCCGTGTAGCCTGGGCTGCGAAGGCCACACGCCGCGTCCGGCACGGCGCCCGCACCCTTGTTCCCCGTCACAGCCTTCCGGTGCGCGGAACGGACCAATCCAAATACTTCGGGTAGCCGTTGTGCGTGACGAGTCTCGATAGTGGACTCGTTAGAAGCTGCGCCAAGGCGGGGCAGTGCCCTGGCGAAGGTTTTCGTTGACGTTGCGATCCCGAGCCACCTACAACACGGGGCCCGGCGCGATCCTTGTGCCTGTACTGGAGCGTGTCGGCGCCGCGATCGAACATTCCGCACCACACGCGTTCTTCTGCGCGAGATAGGACCTATTGAGGGCCATGCCTGGAGCACGAGGACGGCGCAACCCGGATCTGCCGATCGTTCTATGCGGCCGAATGCGGCTCGCGGTCGTGCTCGCGGGCGTCGTGCTGACGGGTCTTCCGGTTGTTGCGAGCGCCGCCGATGGACAGCTCGCGACCACAAAGCTGCAGAAATCGGCGCTCGCGTGTCAGAAGGTCATCGCTCAGGTCAGTGCCAAAGTGCTGGCGGGGAAATTCGCCGCACTCGACGCCTGCGCCAATGCGGCCCTGGCTTGCGTGCAGACGAAGCAGGATCAGGGAGACTGTCTCGGCAAGGCCCGGCAGATGTGCGTGAAGAAGCTGAACGGCGCCACGCTGGCCCTCGCCAAAGCCCAGACGAAGATCGAAGCGGCGAAGAGCTGTGGCAAGAACCTGAGCTTGACCGATCTGCTTAGCAGCGACGGCCTCGGACTGGGGCACGTTGCGGGTGCATGCAGTGCCGAGTTCGACCTCAATGTGTGCGAAGGGCTGGACTCCCTCGCCAAGTGTCTCGCCCAGACGCATGACCAAGCGGCGGGGGCGCTCTACGGGCAGGTGCGCCCGGACACCGGTGACCTGCTGACGCGGCTCGTCGCCCTACCAGAAATTGCGGGCCTTCCCGCGTCCACTCCCTGTGCCACGTGCTCAGTGACGCCGGGCCATCGGAAGGCCGTCGAGCAATGTGGCCGGGCGCTCACCAAAGCGACAGGGGCCTTGGCGGCCGCCTTGGACACGCATTTCAGTGCCTGCGCGCAATCCGTTCTGGCGTGTGCGCAGGCGGGGGCCACGACACCTGGCTGTCTGCCGAAAGCGAGCACGGGGTGCGATCAACACGCCCAAAAAGTCGCTTTCGCCGTCGCCAAGTTTGCCGGCGCCGTCGGCAAAAAATGTGGAGCCGAGACCATTGCCTTCGACGAGTTGAAGGTGGCTCCCGGCATCAATCTCGCCACGTTCGACGCGTGCGCCGCCTTGGAGCTGTCTCCAGCAACGGACGCCGAAACGCTCGCGGCATGCCTCAAGCAGCGCACGACGTGTGCCGTGAGCGGACTCGTGCAACAGTCCGTTGCACGAGTCGGAGAGTTCGGGGAGCAGAATGAGCTTGGGGCCTTGGGCGAGCACTTGGCTGCGACGTGCCCGACGTTGGTCGCCCCCCCGTCAATCAAAACGATACAAGCCGCGCGCTTCAACTTCGGCAGCAGCATCCTCAAGTTCTTGAAACGAGTCCAACTACCTTCCGGTGGAATCGTGAAAAGCGTGCCCACGGGAGGAGGAATACCCCACCCATCGGGCGCCGGGCGCGGCGTCACAAGCATCCACGGACCGGCGCGTGTTCACTTCGGAGAGACCGTCAAGATTCCGTTCACCTATCGATCGCTCCCCATGCATGCATCGCAAAGCCGACTTGCGGCCGGCTCTCTCACGCTCATCGTCGCGGTGCGGCGCGACGACCTCACCATCGACGACTATTTCGAGATTCCGTTGACCCGTCCGTCCGACGGTACGGAGACCCGCGACGACTTGGAAGTGGTCTATCAGGATAAAGGCACACTAACCGCCTGTGCGTTCACGCTGGCACTGGCGACTCGCGATGGCAACGATGTGAGCGAGTACGCGCCGCTCTTGCAGGTGGTCGATGCGACGCAGACACCGAGCCCATTGCCCACGACCACGCCCTCGGCTCCGAGCATCACTGAGATTATCGACGGCAGTGGTGACGGTGCCGGGCACGCACTGGACCAGCCTTACGATCTCGCAGTGGACGGTGACGGAAACGTGTACGTTGTCGGACAGGTGAGTCGTAACGCCTTCAAGATCGCACCCGGCGGAGAACCCGTGCAGATCATCGATGTCACCGGCGACGGTGCTGGCCATACGCTGAACGACCTTTTGGGTGTCACCGTGGACGGCGACGGCAACGTCTTCGTAAGCGACGACCAAAACGACAACGTCTTCAGGATATCTCCGGCAGGCGCGATCACTCGCGTCATCGGGCCACTTGGTGACGGGGCGGGGAATACGCTGGATGGCCCTCTGGGACTCACAACCGACTCAGACGGTAACCTCTACGTGGCAGGCGCGGGAAGCGACAATGTTTTCCAGGTCACCCCGGCTGGCGTGGTCACGAAGCTGATCGATGCCTCGGGAGACGGAGCCGGGCATGCCCTGAACAGTCCCAGTCGCATAGCCGTAGACGGTGCGCACAATGTCTACGTCTGTGGAAATTTCACCGACAACGCCTTCAAGATTGCCTTCGGGGGTCCAATAACTCAGATCATCGATGCAAGCGGAGACGGGCTCGGTCACACACTCAATGATGCGGATGGCATCGCCGTGGACGGGATCGGGAACGTGTACGTGGTTGGCAATGACAGTAACAACGTCTTCAAGATCACCTCCGGGGGGACAATCACAAGAATTATCGACGCCACCGGCGACGGGGTCGGCCATCTGCTTCAATCACCCGGGACCATAGCGGTGGACAGCGCGGGTAACGTCTACGTCGGCGGGATCGCGAGCGACAACGTTTTCAAGATCACCCCGAAAGGGGTGATCTCTAGAATCATCGGCGCGAGCGGTGATGGCACGGGGAACACGTTGGACCAGCCCTCGGGAATCGCGGTGGATAGTGCGGGCAATGTCTATGTCGCGGGGAGAACGACGGACAATGTCTTCAAGATTGTGCCGGGCAGCTAATGCGTGCTGAGCCGAGTCCTGGCTCGAACAGCCGTCAGCTACCGAGTCGCGTAGTACGTTGTCCGATCCTACTTTGTCGCTGGCGCCACAGACACTCCACGCCGCGTGTCTACTGCCCCGGAACGGAGCAGTTGACGCGCCGTGCTGGTGGCCGAATGCGTCCGCATCTCGGCCACGGTGACGGAATCCCGTCCGGCTTGGTTGACGACCGGCCTGGACCTCTATTATCCAGCGCCCAATCGCACTGGACGGCTTACCCCCGGAGTCGCATCCAGCGTACCGCGGCTGAGCGTCCCTCAACTTGGAGAGATGCCTTGCTGCCGATCCACGTCCCTACAATTCTCGGCCATTCCGTAGACGACTGGTCTGAGCTCTGCGACGCTCCGCGCGCCCCCTCGACGACAGGAGACCTCCCATGACCCGCTTCCGCCACCTCGCAACGTCTCTTCGAAGAATGATGTTACAGGGTAGTTGGACGAAGCGGATTCTTGCCGGCACCGTTTTCATCTTCTTGCTCGTACCGATCAAAGCCATAGCCGGTTTGATCGAGTATGCCTTGGTCCTGGGGCTGATCGTCATCGCCCTCTGGGAGGTTCTCCCGCAGCCGGGACATGGGGTCGTGCTGCAGCACCTGAAGACAACGATTGAAACCGCGCAGAACGCCCATGCGAGCGGAAACACGCGCGAGGAGCTGGGTAGTCTCAACCAAGCACTCGGCGCTGAAAAGGCGCTCATGGGCATGACCGCCGGATGCGACGGCTGTGGTGACCTCCAAACGACGCTTCAAGAGATCATTGGCCTGACCGCCCAGCTACGGTCTGCGGTACTCGCGTCCCGTACCTGTCATCCCAACGGCGTCGTGGCGGCGAAGGAGCAATGCGACCCACTGGCGAATCCCACGGGCTGCCCTACTGCTAGCGGTCCAATGTTCTGCGACGACGAATGTCTTTGCGAGGCGATCACCACGTGCTCGACGGGACAGACGGACTGCTCCGGTACATGCGTCGACCTCACTACCGATGACAACAACTGCGGCTCGTGCGGGAACGTTTGTCCTTCGAGCGATCCCGCCTGCATCGCCGGCGTGTGCCAAACGCCATAGCTGAACCGTGCTCCAAGATATCACGGGGATCGGCCAGGCGGGTGGCACGAAACGATGCGTTCCCGGCCACGGTGGCCGCTTCCCTCGATTTCCCGTGGACGAGTGGTCCGGCGAGTGTGCGACCGTTCGGCCGCCGTCTCACCTGATCACTAGCAGGATTCCCGCTATGAGCCGCATCGCTGTCGTTGCCGGTCAGGTGTCGCCAACGTCCGCAGTCGTGAAACGTTCTGTACCTGCACATTAGTCACGTCGTCACTGCGACCGGGCTTCCGTCCACGCATCGTTGGCGGTAGCGTTTGCCTAGGGCGCGTACGCTCTCCACGACGCAAGAGGAGGCCATGTTTTACCGAATTGTTTTGCAGTGTACGCAGAATCTGAAGAACCTCGAGGCGTGCCTTGATAAAGCGGAGCAACATGCTGCCGCCAAACACTTCGACGTCAACGTCCTCATGACGAGCCGCCTCGCGCCTGACCAACGCGATTTCATCTATCAGGTCCAAAGCGCGTGCGATTACGTCAAAGCGGCGGCCGCCTGGCTGTCGGGCCAGACTCCGCCGAAGCACGAGGACAGTGAGCAGACGATCGGCGAGTTGCGCGCGCGCATCAAGAAGACCACCACCTTCGTCGAGAGCGTAGAAGAGGCGCAGTATGCCGGCGCGGGCGACCGCAAGGTAACCGTCTCCTGGGCGCCCGGCAAGGTCATCGCCGGCGGCGACTACCTTCTCCAGGTTACGGTACCCAACACCTATTTCCACATCACGACCGCCTACTCGATCCTGCGACATAACGGCGTAGACGTTGGCAAGTTCGACTATCTCGGGCCGATGAACTTCGTGGACGCCTGACGGCGTCGAACAAAGCCTGACCGTATCGCCCAGTCCATGACGAAGATGCGCACGTGCTCAGACTGCGAAGCCTCGAAGCCCATTTTCCTAAACGCGAAGAAGGCTGCTAGCTCTTTCCGATAGTTGCTTCGATGGTTCTATGTAGCTGCCGAACGTCCTCGACGTCGTACCGCACGAGATCGCACCGCCCCGTGCGCTGGAACCTGGTGACGAGCGGATGTTCGGGAGCGCGCTGCCCACGGAAAATCAACTGGCGGTGCTTGAAGCACTCATCAAACGCCCAAGTGACGTACCGATGTTGGACCCCCATGTCCCGAGCGCCCTTTCGCCCTGGAACGAGATGTCGGTCCACATGTAGTTGGGAAGGACCACATCGCCGCGGTTCGCTTGTGGCGGAACGGGCTCCAATAGCGCCCTCACCTGACCCGGACCCTGAGGTGCGACCCAGCCGGCCGCAGTGTGTGGCGCGGTCGAATCGTCGATCTGAATCCAGACAACGCCCGTCCGATCGCGAGGTAGTGGCGATAGTTGTGGATCGGGCTCCGGGGGGGCCGGCTCGGGGTGAGCTGCGCCATCGTGGCCTGACGCGCCGCGCACGTCCCCTTCCCTCCATCTCCTGCCAACCTGACCTGAACGCTCAGCGCCCCCGTTCGCAGATGCACGGGGTCGCGGCCTGACAGGCGTACCGGCGCAGGTACTCGCAAGTCGTCGGGATGTCCTTCGACGCGCAGAGCTGGCTCGAGCAGCCGGTGCGTTGACGTCGGCCACGCCGTCGGCGGACGCCGGGCGGGCCGCGAGCGGAAGGGCGCGCATCGTCACTTCTCATGTCCGTTCGGCTGGGCTAGGAGCGAAGGCCATGGCGACTGATGATTCGACCACCCCGTCGCCCGCCCAGGCGATCCGCCAACTTTCGACCGGCGTGTGGACGGCGCAGGCCCTCTGGGCCGCCGCCTGCCTCGGCGTCGCCGACCACCTAGCCAGTGGCCCGAAGACGCCCGACCAGCTCGCCGCGGCGACCGGCACCCTCGTGCGCCCGCTCTACCGCGTGCTGCGCGCGCTCGCGTGCCTCGGCGTCTTCGCCGAGCGACCCGACGGCCGCATCGAGAACACGCCGGCGTCGGAGACCCTGCGCGGCGACGTTCCAGGGTCGACGCGCGATTACGTCATCTTCTTGGGGCAGACCTGGCATGTCCGAACCTACACCGAGCTGCTGCACTCGATCCGCACTGGGCGACCAGCGGCCGAGCGAGTGCTCGGCAAGCCCATCTGGCAGCTGTTCGCCGAGGACGCCGAGCAGGGGCGCATCTTCAACGCCGCCATGACCAGCACCATCGCCGAGACCGCGGTCGCGGTGCGCGACGCCTACGACTTCGGCGGCATGCGCAAGCTGGTCGACGTGGGGGGCGGCCATGGCATGCTGCTCGGCACGGTCGTCGCCGGGAACGCCTCGCTGCGTGGCGTGCTGTTCGACCTGCCGCATGTCGTCGAAGGCGCCCGCCCGACGCTCGACCGGCTCGGCGCGCAGGCGCGCGTGACGGTCGTCGGCGGCGACTTCTTCGCCGAGGTGCCGCCCGGCGACGCCTACATCCTCTCCCACATCATTCACGACTGGGACGACGAGCGGTCAACGGCGATCCTGCGCACTATCCGCCGCGCGGCGGAGCCGGGTGCGCGGCTCCTCGTCGTGGAAGCCGTGATCCCGCCGCTCAACGTGTTCTCGTTTGGGAAGCTCCTCGACCTTGAGATGCTCGCGCTCGCGGGCGGTGTGGAGCGGACCGAGGCGGAGTACCGCGAGCTCTTCGCGGCGGGCGGCTTCCGGCTGACGCGTGTCGTCCCAACGGCATCGTCCGCGACGAGCGTCATCGAGGGCATCGCGGCCTGATTGCGGCGGAGCACGCCCCCTTGCGAGGCATCGACGCTCCGCCAGGTCGTTCGGCGCCGGTCCGTGTCCCCCGACCATGGACCGTACGTCACGTCGATCCGAGTGTTCGCGCCCTCACGCCGCCCTGGCCCGTGTCTTGTTGGCCCTTCCCTCCTGCCGGACGCCGTTCATGAAGACTATGCCCGCGCGGACGAGGGGCAGCAGATGCGCACCGTCGAGCCGACGCCATCGCGCCTGCGCCATGTCAGGAGCTTGTACGCCATCAGCAAGCCTTTCGTCCGTGAGCCCGCGCCCTTCGTTACGCGCTGGCGCAGCCGCACCGTCGCGAACGGCGCCTCGATGACGTTGCTGGTCCGCAGATGCTTCCAGTGCTCGGCGGGGAAGTCGAAGAAGGTGAGCAGCACGTCGGCGTCCTTTTCCAGCGTCGTGACGGCCTTCGGGTACTTAGGGCCGTAGTCGGTGGCGAACCGTTTGACCGCCTCGCGCCCTTGCGCGCGGGTCTCGGCGTACATCACCTCGTGCAGCGCGGCCTTCACGCGGGGCTGCAACCGCTTCGGGAGCTTGTCGAGGATGTTGCCGAGCTTGTGGAACCAGTCCCGTTGCTCGCGCGTCTTTGGCCACACGTCGCGCAGGGCCGCCCAGAAACCGAGCGCACCATCGCCCACCGCGACGACGGGTGGGCGCATGCCCCGGCGCTTCAAGTCGCGAAGCACGGTCTTCCAGCTCTCGGCGCTCTCGCGGTAGCCATCCTCGACCGCGATCAGCTCCTTCGTCCCGTCGGCCGCAACCCGATCATCACGAGCGTGCAGAGGCGGTCGTCCTCCAGGCGGACGTTGAAGTGCACGCCATCGACCCAGACGTAGACGTAGTCGCGGTCACCGAGACTCCGCTTTTGGAAGGCACGATATTCGGCCTCTCACTCGTTGGTCAGCCGCGTGATGTTCGTGGCGGACAACCCGGCGGTATCGTCCCCGGGCAACGCGGCCAGCGCCTCGCGGAAGTCGCCGGTCGAGAGCCCCCGCAGGTAGAGCACGGGCAACACCTCGGCGACCTTCGGGGAGCGGCGCATGTAGGGCGGCAGGATACGGCTCGTGAATCGGCATCGCTCGCCATCCTGGTCGGTCCGCCGGTCGTTCACGCGGGGCGCACTCACCGGAATGGTCGCGGTCCCGACGGTCACCTTCCGGGTGCGGCCCTTGCCGTTGCGGACGACCAGGGCGTGGCCATCCTCGTCGCGCTCGTCGCGATGTGCCTCCAGATACGCGGCGACCTCGGTTTCCAGGGCGGCCACGCATCCGGCGCGCCCCCTCGTGGGCGATCTCGTCGAGCAGGGATCGCCCGTCCACCCCGTCCTCAACCGCCTCGTCGCCGACGACCCTCAGCATCGATGGCGCCTCTTTCCTCCCGCGCGCCAGGGCGCGACGTTCAATCAGGCGGCAGGAAACGCCGCCGGCGTCACGAGCTCCACGATCCACAACTTCCGGTCATACTTCCCGATCGGGGTCGACGTTGACGATCACGGAACCGTTGTTGGTGCCGGAGATCGCGCCGATCCACTGGCCCGAGAACGTTTCTTGGTCCGCCATCCATTGCTACCCCGCCGCGCAGTCCAAACGAGCTAAGTGCAGTGGGCAGGGGCGGAATTGAACCGCCGACACGCAGATTTTCAGTCTGCTGCTCTACCGACTGAGCTACCTGCCCGTGCTTCGGTGGGATGCGGGACGCTTCGTCTCGCGAGGCGGCGGACCGTAACAGACGGCCGCGCGCATTTCAATTGACCGGCGCGGTTGCGTGTCCCCTCGACGCGTGAACGCGGCGTGCTCGCTGTTCTTACCGGACGTCCAGACGTACTCGCCGACCTCGATCTCGGTCGTCATGCCTTGCAGCTCGCTGAACGACGCGATCCGCTACCGCCTCACGGGCGCCTACCCGTCGAAGATCGACATCGAGGGACTCAAGGCGGGAGGCCACGCGGGTATTGCAGCAGACCGTCACGATCGTCGCCGAGGACGTCGAGCGGGTGGCCCTGTAGATCAGCGCCGTGAGCGGCTCTCGACCGCTTTCCGCTCGACGAGCTCGATCACCTTCGTCTCGAGACACATGCCGTCGAGGCGGTCGATCTCCTGGATGCCGGTCGGGCTCGTGACGTTCACCTCGGTCAGGTAGTCGCCGATGATGTCGAGCCCGACGAAGTACAGTCCAGCGGCGCGAAGGTGCGGGCCGACGCGGTCGCAGATGCGCCGCTCGCGCTCCGCGAGCACGACCTTGCGGGCCGCGCCGCCGACGTGGAGGTTCGAGCGGTGCTCGTCGTCGCGCGGCACGCGTGCGACCGCGCCGAGCGGCTCGCCGTCGAGCATGATCACGCGCTCGTCGCCGAGCTCGCGGACGCTGGCGATGTACTGCTGCGCCATCACCAGCGTGCGGCCGTTTTCGGTGACGGTCTCGAGGATCGCGTTCAGGTTCCGGTCCTTGCCGTGCACGTGGAAGATCCCGAGCCCGCCCCAGCCGTGCGGCGGCTTCAAGATCATCTCGCCGCCGAGCTCGGCGAGGAACTCCTTCAGCCGCGCGACGTCGCGCGTGACCATCGTGCGCGGGATGCAATCGGGGAAATTGAGCGCGTAGAGCTTCTCGTTGGCGTCGCGAAGCGCGGCGGGGCGGTTCATCACGAACACCCCGTGCGTCTCGACGAGCGACAAGAGATGGGTTGCATAGAGGTAGTCGGCGTCGACCGGTGGATCGGTCCGCATCCACACCGCGTCGAACTCCGTCAGTGACTGGACGCTCGACTCGTGGAACCGGTAGTGCGGATCGCCCGTCGCGGCCGGCCGCATGAGCTCGGCGCGCCGGCAGTGGCCGCGCACGTCGGTGTCGACGACGAAGAGCTCGCGATGGTCGATCACCCAGCACTGGTGCCCGCGCCGCTGCGCCTCCAGCATGAGCGCGAACGTGGTGTCCTTGTCGGGGTTGACCTGCGGGAGCGGGTCCATGACGACGCCGATGCGGAGCATGCTCATGCCGCAGCCTCATCGCGCGCCGACCGCACCACGCACGTGCCAGCGAGGAAGTCGTGCCAACCGCGCTTGTGCGGCGTCAGCGCGACCAAGAGGAACCCGAAGCCGAAGAAGCTCGACGAGACCGCGTAGCCGAGCGCGCGAACGAGGCTGCGGATCGTGCCGACGGGCTCCGCGTCGACGGTCTGGACGCGCAAGCCGAGCAGCGACTTGCCGATCGTCTGCCCGAAGCGATGGTGCAGCACGGTGAAGTAGATGGTCGCCATCACGAGCCACGCGACCGCGAGGATCGTGAGCATTGCGTCCTCCGTTTCGGCCGGCGGCGGCTGCCCGATCGCGAGGGCGCCGGCGCGCATGCCGAACCAGCCGGCCGCGGCGAGCGGGACGCCGAACACGCCGAGCACGGCGCCGTCGACGAGAAACGCGATGATCCGGACGAAGAACCCGGCGTAGCGGACCGGCGCCGTCTCCTTGCGGCTCTGCAGCCGTTCCGCGAGGTCGCGGAGCGCCGCGGTCTGATCCGCGTCCGAGCGCAACAGCCGGGCCGCTGGCGCACGCGGTGGCGGGAGCGGCCGCGTCGGCGGCGCTTGGCTCCCGCCCTCCGGCGTGCCGCGCACCACCGCGCGAAGGAGCGCCGAGTCGGGGAGCGTCAGGTCGTCCGGGTCGCGCAAGGTCTCGCCCGGGTGGAGACGGGCTTCGCCCGCGGCGAAGAGACGCCCGCACTCCGCGCACGCCGCGGCCCCGGGGGCGTTCACGAAGCCGCAACCCGAGCACGCGCGCGATTCGCTCATCGGCCGCGGATGCTACGTCGCGCTCCGCAGGCAAACAAGGCGAAGCCCGTCCGCGCTCAATAGCCGCTGCCGAGATCCCCCCAGCGCGTCTGCACGAGCGCGGTCGCGACGATCGCCGCCGTCTCGGTGCGCAGCACGCGCGGTCCGAGTCCGCAGACGAGGATCCCGGCGTTGAGCGCGCGCGTGACCTCGTCGGCGCTGAAGCCGCCCTCGGGTCCGATCAGCAGGCCGGCGGTCGACGGTCGCGGGATCGCGGTCCCGTCCGGCAGGGCGGTGGCGCCGGCGTCCTCGAAGAACAGGAGCGCGCGATCGTGGCCCGCGGCGGCGGTGACCACCTCGGAAAAGGTCAGCGGTGCGCCGATCGTCGGCACGGTCGTGCGGCCCGACTGCTTGGCGGCGGCGACCGCGATCCGCTGCCAGCGTTCGTGCTTCGCGGCTGCGGCCCCCACGCTCCCGGCTGCGAACGCCGACACGAACGGAACCACGGCCACCACGCCGAGCTCGGTCGCCTTCTCGACGATGACGTCCATCTTCCGGCCCTTCGGTACGCCTTGATACAGCGTGAGCGCGAGCGGCGACTCGCGTGCCGGTGCCGTCGACGCCGTGATGCGCACGGTCGCGACCCGCGGCGAGAGCGACACGATGATGCCCTGGTGCTCGCTGCCCGTGTCGTCGAAGAGCGTCACGGCGTCGCCCTCGCGGAGCCGCAGCACGCGTTGGAGGTGACGGAACTCGCCGCCCTGGAGGCGGGCCTTGCCGTCGACGACGTCCTGCCGCGGGACGAAGAAGCGCGCCATGTCAGGCCGGCGCCGCGCTGCGCTGGAAGACGCTCGTGACCCAGGCGCCGCGGCGTTTGGCGGCAACCAACCGCCAGAGCGGCCGCGGGTACGCGGCACGGACACGCGCCTGCTGGCTTCGCAGCACGCCCGACGTGACGAGGTGGCCCCCCGTCGCGACGCGCGCCGCGAGCGCCGGCGCCAGCTCGACCAGCACGTCGACGTAGAGGTTCGCGACCACGAGCGGATATCCGTAGCCTTTGCGCGGCGGTGGCACGGCGCGCTCGAGCGGCGCGCACGCGAGCCGCACCCGCCCGCCGACGGCGTTCCGCCGCACGTTGCCGCGGGCCGCGCTGATCGCCTGCGGATCGAGGTCGAGGGCGAGGACCTTCTTGACGCCGAGCTTGGCGAGCGCGATCGCGAGCACCCCCGTGCCCGTGCCGACGTCGAGCGCGCGCGGCGGCGCCGGCACGGCGAGGCGCTCGAGCGCCTCCAGGCAGCCGAGCGTGGTGGCGTGCTGTCCGGTGCCGAACGCCATGCCCGGATGGATGACGACGCGCGTCCGGCCGGCGTGCGCGCCGCGGTCCCACGGCGGCACGACCACCAGCCCGCGACCGGCGTGCACGGGCTGGAAGTGGACGCGCCAGTCCATCTCCCAGAGCCGCGCGTCGAGCTCGCGCCAGCTCACGGCCGCGCGCCGGACGCCGGCGTCGCGGGCGCGCGTCAACGCGGCGCGCACGGCGAGACGGGCGCGCACCGGCTCGCGGCTCGGGAAGAAGCCGCGCACCGTCTCGTGCGTGCGGCGGCGGGTGCCGTATGCGAGCTCGCGGACGCCGGTGATCACGCCCTGGGACCCGGCCGCGATGAGGAGCGCGCCGACGGTGTCGGCGGCGTCGACGGGCACACGGACCGCGGCTTCGAGCCAGCGGGCGCGTGGTGCGGGCGCGATCGTCTTCGCGCCTTTCGCTCGCGGGGGCATCGAGGGGCGAGTCTATGCCACGCGCCTGGGCGCGACGCCACGCGGCGATGGCGGTGCGGCGCCGCCGGCGCGCCGGTACGCACCGGACGTGACGGTGGCGCCCCGCTCGCACGCACCCGCAAATCGCGCTACGCCTCGGCAGCGATGAGCTTCCTCGGCATCGCCCATCGGGGTGCCTCGGGACGCGCTCCCGAGAACACGCATGCGGCGTTCGCCGCCGCGCTCGCGCTCGGTGCCGAGGCGATCGAGCTCGACTGCCAGCTCTCCGCCGACGGCGAGCTGGTCGTCATCCACGACGAGACGCTCGAGCGCACGACCGACGGGCACGGTGCCGTCGGCGGTCGCACCGTCGCCGAGCTGGAACGGCTGGACGCCGGGTCGTGGTTCGGTCGCGAGTTCCGCGGCGAGCGCATCCCGCGCCTCGCCGCCGTGGTCGATCAGGTGCGTGACCGCGTGACGCTGAACGTCGAGGTGAAGAGCGCCCGCGACGTCGGGACGATCGAGCGCCGGCTCGCCGACCTCGCGATCGCCGCGGACGCCGCGTCCTGGCTGGTGTTCTCGTCGTTCCATTGGCCGGCGCTGCGGAACCTCCGTGCCGTGGCGCCGTGGGCGCGACTCGGTGTGCTGTGCGACGCCGACCCGCTCCACCGCGGCGGGCTCGCGGTCGCGCACGAGCTCGGCGCCGAGATGCTGATCCCGGGCCGGCGCTGGGTCGACCACCGCGTCATCGAGGCGGCGCATGCGCAGAACCTCGACGTCTGGGTGTGGACCGTGAACGAGCCCGGCGAGATGCGGCGGCTGATCGCGCTCGGCGTCGACGCGCTCTTCAGCGACTACCCCGAGCGCTTCGCCGCGCTGCGACCGCTCGCTTAGGCCGAGCCGCCGGTTTCACGCGCGGGCCCACGATCGCGAGCGTGTAGGCGTCGAGCGTGAAGTAGCCGCGTGCCGCCGCCTGGACGGCGGCCGGCGTGACCTGCGCGATCGCCTCGCGATAGCGGTCGCCGCCGTCGACGCCGAGCCCGTAGACCTCGTTGAAGGCGAGCTCGTCGGCTTGCGACCCGTTGGTCTGCAGCGAGATCTCGTAGCTGCCGAGGAGGTACTTGCGCGCCTCGCCGAGCTCCTCGGCCGACACCGGCTCGTGGCGAAGGCGCTCGAGCTCGGCCAGCACGCCGGCCACCGCGCGATCGACGACGTCGGGCGCGCACGCGAAGTAGATGCCGAACACGCCCGGGTCGACGCCTTCCGATGCGAACGCCGACACGCTGTAGGCGAGCCCTTGGCGATCGCGCAGCTCGAGAAAGAGCCGGCCGCCCTGTCGCGAGAGGATCGCCTCCAGCGTCTTCAGCACCGCGCGGTCCGAGTCGGTGATGCGGCCGCCGCGCACGCCGAGCACGAAGTGCGTCTGCTGACGGTCGAGATGGCGGGTGATGCGCTGCACGCGGTTCGGCGGCGGCGTCGGCAGCGGGCGCGGCAGCGGCCGCACCGCCGGCAGCTCGCTCAAGGCGGCTTCGAGCCGGTCGAGCAGCCACGTCGGATCGAGGTCGCCGACCGCCGACACGACCAGCCGGCTCGGCGCCAGGAGCCGCTTGTAATAGGTGGAGAGCGCGGCGCGCGTCAGGCTGGTCAGCGAGGCGCGCTCGCCGAGCGCCGGCAAGCCGTAGGGATGGTGCGGGAAGTGCGCGGCGTAGAAGAGCTCGACGGCGCGCGACGCCGAGTCGTCGTCGCGATGCGAGAGCGCGATCAGGAGCTCGCGCCGGCGCTTCTCGACTTCTTCCGGCGGGAACGTCGGATGGCGCAGGACCTCGAGGAAGAGCTCCGTGCCTTCCTCGACGTTGCGGGCCATGAACTGGCCGCGCAGGCCGAACGAGTTGCGTCCGGAGAACCCGTCGATGCTGGCGGCGAGCGAATCGACGGCGCGCCCCAGACTCTCCCGCGAATGATGACGGCTGCCGCGGGTGAGGAGACCGGCGAGGAAGTTGTTGATGCCGTCGTTCTCGCGGCGTTCGAGCAGGAGCCCGCCGAGCGTCACGGCCCTGAGCGCGACCAGCGGTGCGGCATGGTGCTCCTTCACGATCAGACGGACGCCGTTGTCCAGAGTCCGGGCGTGCACGGTCGGCCGGCGCACCGCCGCGCGGGCGCGCGGACGGATGACGGCCGGCGTCGGCGCGAGCGGTGCGGCGAGCTGCTCCGTTTTGGGCAGCTGGCGGGTCGCGTCGGGCCCGACGAGCACGGCGATCATGTTCTCGGGCCGGAAATACGTCGCGGCGACGCGCTGCACGTCTTCGCGTGTCGCCGCCGCGAGCTCGGCGAGGTAACGGGCCTCGTAGTTGGGGTCCTCGAAGACGCATTGCGAGTAGCCGAGGAGCCGCGACTGTCCCTGCATCGTCTCCTTGCGGTAGACGAAGTCGCTCTCGAGGTTGCCGCGGGCGCGCGCCAACTCGGCGCGCGTGACGAGCTCGGTGCGCGCGCGGGCGAGCGCGCGCAGCAGCTCGCCGGTGGCGCTCGCGATCTTGGCGCGCTCGAGCGACGCCAGGAACACGAAGAGCCCCGGATCCTGGGGCGTGTACGCGAACGCCGAGATGGAATTGACCAGCTCCTTCTGCGCCTCGAGCAGCGTCACGAGCCGCGTGCTCTCGCTGCCGGCGAGGATGTACGCGAGCAGATCGAGCGGCACCGCATCGGGATCGTGCCCCGACGGCACGCGGAAGCCGAGCAGCAGCTGGTGCTCCTGCACGGGCATGGTGAGCGCCGCCCGGACCATCTCGCGCTGCGGCGGCTCGGTCGGCCGCTGGCGGACGGGCAGCGTGGCGCCCTCCCAATCGGCGAAGTGCTTGAGGACCTGCTCGCGGACGAGCGCCGGGTTCACGTCGCCGACGACCACCAGCACGATGTTGTTGGGGACGTACCAGCGGTGGAAGAACGAGAGCACGCGCTCGCGGTCGAGGGCCTCGATCGTGTGCCGCCAGCCGATCACCGGACGCCCGTACGGGTGGGCCTGGAACGCGAGGCGGAAGAGCTCGGTGTAGGCGCGCGACACCGGCTGGTCCTCGGAGCGCTTCCACTCCTCCATCACGACGTTGAGCTCGCGCGCGAGCTCGGTCGCGTCGAATGTCGAGTGCCGAAGTGCATCGGCGAGGATGTCGAGCCCGGTCGCGAAGTGCCGGCCGGCCAGCACCAGGTGGTAGACGGTGTGATCGGCGGTGGTGAAGGCGTTGATCATGCCGCCCGACGACTCCACCTCGGCGGCGATCTGGCCGACGCCGCGTTTGCTCGTGCCCTTGAACAGCATGTGCTCGTGGACGTGCGCGACGCCGGCTTCCTCAGGCTCTTCGTCGGCCGCACCGACCTTCACCCACGCCTGCAGCGCGACCACGGATGCGAAGTGGTCCTCGCGAACGATGACGTGCAAACCGTTGGGAAGCGTGAAGCTCTCGACGCCGTTGCTCGCGCTCCCGGTCGTGCGGGGCGGCGTGACGGTCGCGTCAGCGCGTGTGCGCGGAGATTTTCTTGACTCCATTCGTGGTTCGTCTAAGGTTACTCGCTACCCCGAAGCAGCGCGACCGGGACCTTTCGTTCCACTTCACGAGTAGAAGCAGAACCACTCCACGCATCACCGGAGGGGGGTGAAATATTGCATGCCCGGAGTCAGGGTCAAGGAGAACGAGCCGATCGAGAGCGCCATTCGGCGCTTCAAGAAGCAGTGTGAGAAGGCCGGAATCCTCGCCGAGCTGCGGAAGCGTGAGCACTACGAGAAGCCGAGCGTAAAGAAGAAGAAGAAGGCGCTGGCTGCGAAGAAGCGCGCGCTTCGACGCGCGAGTCGTACGAAGCACGACAGCGCGCAGTGATGTAGAGGAGACGGCGGGAACGCGCGGGTGCGCGACTCCCGCCGTCGTGCTTTGGTGGCGCAGGAGAACGTGGGGCGGGGCGGAGAAGGAGGCGGGTGACGGAGTAGGAGCGAGGGTTCCGGGTAGTGAATCGGATCGACGTCGTCCTCGCGGTGGTACTGGCGCTGTTCGCGCTGCGCGGGCTCTTCCGCGGCTTCGCGCGCGAGCTCTTCGCGCTCCTTGGCCTGGCGGGCGGCGTCGCCTTCGCGGCCGCCAAGTACGCCGAGGCAGCCGAGATGCTGCCGCCCTCGGTCCCCGGCGACCTGCGGCCGTTCGTCGCCTTCGTGGTCCTCTTCTTCGCGGTCGTGCTCGCAGCCCGGATGCTCGGGGCGCTGGTGCGCCGGCTGCTCGGCCTGGTGTGGCTGTCGCCGCTCGACCGCCTCGCCGGCGCCGTCTTCGGCGTGCTGAAGGCGTCCGTGATGATCGGATGTCTCGTGCTGCTGCTGCGCGCGATCGCGCCCTCGGCGGCGATCGACCGTGCGCTCGGCGAATCGGTGGTGATGCGCTCGATCATGCAGGTGATCGGCGAGGGACGCGACGCCGCCGCGACCGCGGGCATCCCCGTGCCGCGGATGTCGCCCTCGGCGGCGGGAGGCTGACGGTGCGCGGCCGCATCCCGGAGTCGACCCTCATCGAGCTGCGCGACCGCGCCAACATCCTCGAGGTCGTATCGGCGCAGGTCGGAATGAAGCGGGTCGGAAGGAATCACGTCGGGCTCTGTCCCTTCCACGCGGAGAAGACGCCGTCGTTCACCGTCAACGAGGAGCGCGGGATCTTCCACTGCTTCGGCTGCGGCGCGGGGGGCAACGTCTTCACCTTCCTGATGAAGATGGAGAACCTGCCGTTCCCCGAGGTCGTCGAGCGGCTGGCGCGCCGCTACGGCGTCACCTTGCCCGAGCGCGGCGACGACGATCCGGCGGCGCGTCAGCGCGAGGCGCTCTATCGGCTGAACGACAAGACGGCACGCTTCTTCCAGCGCTTTCTCTGGGACGCCGCCGAGGCGGAAGCGGGCCGGACCTACCTCCTCGGCCGCGGCATCGGTCGCGAGACGGCCGATCGCTATCTGCTCGGCTACGCGCCCGCGGGCGGCGACGCGCTCGTGCGTCGCCTGCGCGAGGCCGGCGGCGACCCTGCGCTCGGTGACCGCGGCCGCGCGCTCGCGCTCGCGCAGCAGCTCGGTCTGGTCGGCGAGCGGCGCGGCGGCGGCGGTCACTACGATCGGTTCCGCGCCCGCCTCATGTTCCCCATCACCGACTCGGCCGGACGGGTGATCGGCTTCGGCAGCCGGAGCGTCCCAGGCACCGCGAGCGCGACGGGGGATCTTCCCAAGTACCTGAACTCGCCGGAGACACCTCTCTATAGAAAGGGATCGCACCTCTACGGATTGGCGGTCGCCCGCGACGCCATCCGCGGCAGCGGGCGGGCCGTCGTCGTGGAGGGCTACTTCGACGTCCTGGCGCTCGCGGAAGCCGGCATCGGTCACGTCGTGGCGTCACTCGGAACGGCGCTGACGCTCGATCAGCTCCGGCTGCTGCGGCGCTTCACGCGCGACATCGTCGTCTGCTTCGACGGCGACGCCGCGGGCGCGCGCGCCGCCGAGAAGAGTCTCGCGACGTTCCTCGAGGCCGGCCTCTGGGGCCACGGCGCGTTCCTGCCGCCCGGTGACGACCCGGACACCTTCGTGCAGCGCGAAGGACGCGACGCTGCGCTCGCCTTGCTCGCATCCGCGACGCCGCTCCTCGATTTCTACCTCGATCGCGCCGTGCGACCGGACAGCACGGTCGCGGAGCGCGGCGCCGTCGCGCAGCAAGTGGCGCAGTGGCTCCGCAAGATCACGGATCCGTTCGAGTACGACATGACCGTGCGACACGCCGCGGAGCGCCTGCGCGTCCCCGAGGAATCGCTGCGGCGCAATGCGAACGCCGGCACGGGCGAGCCGCGGCCGGCGCCGGCCTCCGCGCGCGCGTCGCGGGCGGCGTCGGCGCCGGCGCCGCACGTCGCCAGCGCCGAGGAGATGCTCGTGACGCTCATGCTGCACGACCGGGTGCTCGCGGCGCGCGTCGACTCCGAGGGCGCGCTCGAGCTCTTCGACGAAGGTCCGTGGCGCTCGCTCGCGATCGACGTCGTCGATGCGCTCCGGCGCGAGGTTCCGATCGACGCGGCGACGCTGCTCGGGCGGCTCGACGACGTCGACGCCGCGCGCGTCGCGGGCCGACTTCTCACCGCCGACGACGACGATGCCACGCGCGCGCAGATTCTCGTTGACTGTTTGGCCAAGCTTCGCCATCGTGCGCGCGAGCGTCAGCGCTTGCGCGTGCTGCGGCAGATTCGCGAAGACGAAGCACGCGGGAACGTCGACGCCGTTGCCGAAGGTCAACGCTTGTTGCAGGAGCTTCGGCAGATGGAAGCCAACGAGCGTCTCTAGAGGTCGAAGCCGTGGAGATTCGAGAGCTCAAAGGGGTGCAACAGCTCATCCATCCTTTCCAGCACATTGGGATCCTAAGCTTAGAATTCCACGTGGACAAGTTGTCGC